>Ga0065711_1000532_pt1 | contig 95760 bp, 49 predicted proteins | sample Hoacrofraction12_FD_59098 | JGI IMG/M metagenome (GOLD analysis project Ga0065711, IMG submission 59098) | Hoatzin crop microbial communities from Cojedes, Venezuela - Epithelial fraction 12 v2 (version 2) | ecosystem: Host-associated > Birds > Digestive system > Esophagus > Crop | place...
GATGCTCCAGTCCCCTCATCATCTTTGTAGCCCTCCGCTGGACTCTCTCCAGCAGCTCCTCATCTTTCTTGAACTGGGGAGCCCAGAACTGGACAGAGTACTCCAGATGAGGCCTCACTAGGGCAGAGTAGAGGAGGAGGAGAACCTCCTTCAACCTACTGGCCACACTCCTCTTAATGCACCCCAGGATCCCATTGGCCTTCTTGACAACCAGGGCACACTGCTGGCTCATGGTCAACCTGTCGTCCACCGGCACTCCCAGGTCCCTCTCCACATCTCAGCTCTTATTGCAGCAGCAAGTCATTGACCTGGGACTGGAGCTTTGCCCAAGGATGGAGTAAAATCAGGGAGGGAGAAAAGTTCCTATTGAAACAGTCCATAAATCTTTGTGATATTTGTGAAGTGGATGGCAGGTCATGGAGAAACATCTGTGTATTTACAATGAGGTAAAGGTGAAAACTCTCCCCTCCAGTGCAAGTATACTACTGAATCCAAAGGAATAATCAAGTTTATGGGAGAAATGCCCTTGCATTTCCATGGCCAGCTAGGTGTGAAGGGCTCTAGTGGAAGGTCAGTATTAGCCTGCCTTGTTAATACTGCGAGAGAAGATGTCAAGCTTATCAGACCCTCCCTCCCACAAGTATGCAAGATGGATGTAGGTTCTCATGGAGTATATTCCCCTAAGATCAATGACCTGGTTAAGGCTAATTACCACACACTCTCACTCTAAATTAAAAAGACCTTAGTAACTGAAAGCCCTGTATGATTAAGTAGCTCTTTAAGATGAACTGTGATAAGAGTGGTATGGTACTTCCAGGTTTCCTCAGTGCTACATATTTGTCATTCTCTGGACCCACCACATGCACCTTGGAGCTTTGTTTCAGAAGGTCTGCAAAGTCAATTAGTGGCCATTTATTGGTTGGGAGTGGACAAACCTAAGAATATTTTTGAGCGCCAGCTTTGTTTGAACAGCAGAAGTTTGACCCCTGTGGTTTTGGCCAGGCTAGCGAGCCTGGTGCTCTTCCATCAGCGTCTGCCTTGCACCTGTTGACCTAGATGTCACCCATGTGCTGATCCCAGGGCAGGTCTTAGGAGATTTTCCTCCAGAATGCAACACCAGTGACATACCCCACTGTCTACCTTTGTGCTTTGGTCCTAGCTTTTACAGGAGGTTTCCTGTAGACGCAGCAGCTTTCCGCCCCTACAGCTGCTCCTATGCAAGAGGTGAAAAGCAGTGACCTTGGGCAAGCAAGGCTGACAGCTATCAGGAATTATTTCTGTACAGTCCCTACAACAGGGAAGATAACAATCAAAGAACAACCCTCCAGACTCAGAGCAAATGTCCAGCTGGAACAGAATAGCATCTCTGTCCGTGCCTAGTAGTGGGTGATTAGAAATAAGAAAGAGGAAAAGCAGAGAAAGAAAACTCCCTGCCAACACTCCTCTTTGTTCAGTAATCTGCAGTTTAAAGAGTCCCAGGCTGGAGCTTGGATCCACTTCACTATGTTTAATAAGCCCTTGATGTACTTTTCTTGCATGAATTTGTCTAATTGCTTTTTGAACCCATTTATACTTTGGGCAATGAGCTCTACGGTTTGATTATGTTTTGTATGTGGAAAAGGAATTCCTTTTGTTTGTTTAAATCTATGGCCTGATCGGTTTATTTGGTGCCTCTTATTTCTGCCTGACAAGAAGCATTGAAGGATTGTTTGCAGTCACTTCCTCCACACTATTTATGATTTTATATAACCACACATACACCCCTCAATCGTTTATTTTCCAAGTCTATGAGCCCTAGCCTTTTGCTTTTTGTGTACAGGACCTGCTCCATACCTATCTGGTTGTACTTGCCAGCCATCTCTGTGGCCCTTCTATTTCTACAGAATATTTGCCTAAGAAGGCGCCACCAGCACAATCAGGATGTAAGCCATTTTACCAGTATAATGACGTTTTTTCTTCTGTTCTCTAGATCTTCCCTAATTATTACTAAGATACTCGATATGCCTCTTTGACCTCTGCTGAGCATTGTACTGAGTTTTTCAGAGAAAACAATTCCAAGATATCTCCTGAGAGCCGCTAGCAAATTTAGAACCCGTTTCTATGTATTTAAAATTAAAACTGATTTTCCTCGTGTGCATCACATTACATTTATCAACTCAGAATATCTTCTGGTCTGGAAGGGTTGTTATCATTCACTTTGTACAAAAATAATCTAGAAGTTGTTCTACTTGCGTTTCAAATGCTTCAGATTCATCCCTCTTAAACTACTGGCCTCCTCTCTGGAGAACTCTGATAAAAGAATTTATTAGGCTTTTCCACTATACCCTTTTCTTCCTTGAGCACCTATTACACCCTAATCATGAACTGCCAGTGTGAAATATCTGACAAGTTTCTTGCTCTGATGCGCCTGAATTGTTACTTCAATTGCCTTTTGGGGAGTTGTTTCTGAAAATTTTTTTGCCCTGCCATGTGATAAATTTTACATTGAACTTGGCCAAGTTTGCTCTTTTCTGTCTTCCTCTTTTTGGCCCAATTTCTGCTCTTCAGTGGATGTCTTCTACTGTAAGTATCTTTTTCTAAATCTGCAGCTGAATAAAGCATCGCCCTTTTCCCTGTATTTACTCCTTCTGCAATTTTTGATCCTATAAATTTTAGTGAGCTTCTACTGTGATCTTTTCAATAGTTTTCATGCCACAGGAAAGGTTTTTACCCTTCTAGCAGTTGATTTTCTGCCTGATTTTTTATGAAGTTAGCTTTCCTTAAGATAAATGCTAATGCTAGTGAAGTGACGGGTTTGTTTATTTGTTTCTCAGTCCTACAAAACTGTTGAATTGAATTAAATTGTGCTCATTATTACCGATTGATTCTTAAACAGCTGTGTCTCGAATCCAGTCTTCGTCAGGGCTGGACGAGGAGTTGTTTTTTGTCTTGTAGGATCTCAGAACTGTGTACCCAGACTTTCTGTATTCATCAGGCTTGATACATAGACATGTACAAAAAGGGGCTGCAGAATTATGCCTGGCTGGGACAGGATTTCTTTTCAGGATAAACCAGCTCATAGGTTAAATAACTGTGTTGTTAGGCAGTCTGAGATCGTCAGGGGTCTTTTTTTTGTCACTTTTGTTAATTTATTAAAAATTTGCAAGACCAGATTTCCAGAAGCAGATACATAGATTGCATATTTCTGTGCTGTGTTCCTGCCACAGTTCACATGGAGGAGCACAGAATTTCAGTGGGCTAATGCCCAGCTTTTTCCAAAAATAGATGTAGTAGCATTTCTTAAGATACTCAGAAAACCACTGACCACTTCTGAGTGCCTGTAGTTACACTGTCCATGTCTTTCCTTTCTGCTTTCCTCAAGAATTTCCCACTATTCTGCCACTCTGTAAATGCTATTTAAAAAAATCCCCAAATGCACCAGGCTTGTGTCATCTATACCAGCATTTCCTAAAAGTTGGCTTTAATATCTGATGCAATAAATATTGCTTAGAACATCCAAGACTGTAAATCACTAGGAGAATAACCTGAACCCAGTAGCAAATTATCACAGGCAAACTTACAACTCTGGAGAGACTTACATATTTTACTTGAGCTCAGTCTCCAATGTTTAATACGCGGGCCCTGTACATAAGTTCGGCTGGAAAGCAGAACCTTTCTCTGTAACCCTTCAATAAATCCATTCCTTTATTTTTAGTAGCAGCTTTAACTGCCAGCTGTTATCTGTCATGTCTGGCCTGTCTGGTCTTCTTCACAGTCATATCAGAGCACTCATATTAAGTAATATAGTAGCATCATGTTTTTGCAAGAGGATTTTGATAAGCAATAAAGGGGGAGTCAGACAGCACTGCCATGAAACTCCTATAAGGAGAGCTGAATCTGCCCATGATGTACCAGAATCAGCTCTGCCTGCGTGTTTCCAAGAACAGTTGGTCTTTGTGGCTACCCCAACCCCACATTTCTGCAGCATTCAGCAAAAGCCGCTTCCCTCTGCACTGCAGCACTACCTGCTACTCAGGTGATGATTCCTCATGCAGGCACCCAGTAGCATTGTCCACCATTATATTCCTGCTATCTCCTCCTGTGCACTGAGTGCCAAGCAAGAAAAAAGGTGGAATCTTTCATGCTATTGACAAATGGCGACAGGATTCAGACGGCTAAGCTCATTTCCACTCTAGCCTTGAGCAGGTCTGAACCTCCACCTCCAGTTATTGAGAGTTTTAGCATATCATCTGCTACCCTTTGCTACCAGCTCCAAGGTCAGACCTACTAAAAAAAAGGATCTGCATTAACTGTCACGGAAAAGAGGGGATCTCAAGGTAACTGTCAAGAAATGCAAAGGCTAGAAACACAGAGCAAATAAATTAGACTACTTTCACCTACTCACGTAGTGTTTCTACACTGCCCTTGTGCTGGAGAAGGGTTCCCGGGCTGTGCTTTACCCGTCCCTGGAATCTGAAAGGCCAGCAGGAGTGGTATACAGAAGCACACAAAAACATAATTGTTTTCAATTTTTCTCTTTTCAAGTGAAATTTTATGATCAGGGTGCAGGGTGATCTGCAAGACAAGTTGGCAGAGGTTTTGGGCCAAACATAATTTGGGATCGTTGCCACAGAAATACTGGAACCAGATAGAGACATAAAAATGCTCTGCATGCAGGTTGGAAACTAAGTACAATGTTTGTTATTCTGTCTGTCTTCGTCTGGCAAGATGCTGGGATAATAAGAGGTGGGTAAGCATTGTTTCTGCTATAGATACAGCATGATTACTTTTTTCTTAGAATTTGTCTCTTTAGAGAAGATGTATAAAATTGACAAAAGCAATCTGTGCATTCCCAGCAAAGGTCTGCAAAATTACAGGCTGCAATCTAAAAGGCGGCATAGCAGAAATGTTGTGGGATCAGCTCTTGCAGTGACTTATAATTTCCCACCAGCGAAATTCTGCTTGTAGTGAATGAGTAGGACAGGAGGAGGGATGCAATGTCTAGGAGACAGCTGCTTTTTATGCACAAATACATTAATAATCAACAATGACGAGAAATTAAACAGAAAACTCACATGACGGTTTAATAGGATTTTGGTAACATCTGATATACTTAAGAAGTTTTGCATGAATCCGACAAGTTCTCCAACAAATTCCTGTTCCTGTTTTAATGGAGTTTAAACAGATTTGAGCAAATCTTAGGGCAGATTTATTAAATATTATGTAGATTTTTACCAACCCGCTGGAGATTCAATAACAGTTATTTTTGAGTTAGCAAATCTTTCCTTGTGCTTGTTAGAGATCTTGGTAGATTAAACAAGAAGCCAGGTCTAGCAAATGTTGAAATTTAATATTTAGAGTCAGACTGAATAAACCATGGGTGGATTTCGCAATGACATGTTCAAGATTTAACAAATATTGTCTCATCTCAAGAAAATAAATGTTAAATAAGGATGAAGCTAATAAGGTTCAGCAAGACAAGAGCTCCATTTACAAATCTTTTATGTATTTAATAAATACATTTATTAAATGAAGTGCAGTGCTCATTGAAGATTGTATCGATGTAAGAAATTCATCTCCGGTATGACTTAGACTAATTCCCCATTTATTAAATGTTCTTGAGATTTAGAGAGTCCATATCAAGCTTAATGTGCATCTGGGAGACTCTGCAAAATGTTCATAAGAAATGGCAGCCAGTGGCAGCCTTGGCATTAAGAAGTAGCTGCATCATTTTTGTTTATGCTTCACCACAGGAAAGAGACATCTTAAGGAAGGAAGAAAGAGTCATTTTGAAACAGAAGTGTTTCTAACACTAGATTTGTGTGGGAGAGAAGCTTCTGGAGATAGTCAGAGGGGAAATGGAAGCTCATATCCAGACACAGTAACACAATGAAGTGACTGGGGTTGTGGTAGTTGTAAGATTATATAGACTCAGCACACTGGGACAGACACCAGCAAATATCTGGGACATTGAATATTCAGCATTTTTAGTGTCACAGAAAAGATGTATCCTGCAGCTTGCAGTGCACTGACCCCTTAGCCATAGTGCAGGTGGAATAGCGGGGCAAACATCACTTCGTCATTTGTCTTACTCTTGCTCCACCTGTGATTTCTATTAGTGGCCAGCTCAGCTCTTGGCCACCTTGCTCAGCCTAACAGAAAGGTGATGAGTTGTTCTGGTCATTGTGGATGTCTGTCCGCTGGGAGCAGGAGTGAGGCTCTCAGGTTGTGCCTGCTGCCCCTGGAGAGCTGCTAGATGGTCTCAGGGCTCAGCTGCTGCTGCTCTGGAGTATGCTGTGCTAAGCACTGCTCCCTGAAGGACACACGCAAACTGGAGCTACAGTCCCACTGATGACCTCAAGCGTGCTTTGGTGACTCAGAATTCTCACTGCCCGATCTTACCATGCTCTTCACAACAGTGCTGAAGCAGCACGCTCGCTGTTCCCAGAGCATTAACTCTTCCATGAATTCCCACCGCACCTGGTGCCCTCAAAGACTGGTTACATGAACACACTAATATTTGAGTATGATTTGATAGGTCTAACAACAAACGTATCGGACTTATTTTCACATCTAGCAAAGGTCCTTTTGAGTAAGATTTTTAGTGATGATATTTGCAAAGTGAAAATCTTGAATTCTTCTGGGCATAAGTAGTTCAAAAGATAGTGTAAATTAAGTGTGAAAGAGAAAGAACAGTACAAAACCACGTCATTTGCTGTCAGCTCCTAGCACTGGGGCACTGCTGGTTGCTTGGAGATTAGAGAGGATGACTTCATAGCTTGACAGTGGCATCATCCTTTTCACAAGTGGCTTAAATGAAACAATGATGCAAGTCCATTTCACTTGGATTCTCTTGCCTGTGCCCGTACCAAATCTCACGCAGGCAGCAAATCTCACCACTTCTCAGTCCTGCACGGTGTCCGTCTCGCAAAGAAGTGCTGTTCCTGGGTATTTCACAAGAGGGTGTTTCTGGCAATGTGTTGAATCCTTTTGCTGCCTGCAGCCCATCTTGAGAGAGTCTCCTAGCAAGAAATGGGACCTCAGCTAGGCAGGGAGTGTCCAGCAGAAATTCACACTTAACACATACAGGACTACTTACCACTGTTTGCTGCTGCTTCAGAGCAGATCAGCTAAAGAGATTTCCCAACAGCAGAAAAAACATCTCTCACAGGAGATAATAATTGTAATTGAAATCCGAAAACCTTCCAGTATATTTGTGCATACAGTAATAGCATGACATTTAGAATCACAGAGGGATTAATAATGGGGAGCATAGTTCTGCCACTTGCGGTCTGTTTTATTTGGGGCAGGGGGAATGAGTTGCATTGCCATTGTGGTGGTCCCCAAGGATGGCTTCTGCCAGGTTTCTCCTCCAGACTCATGCTGGGGCTGAATGTGAGGTGGCATCTGGTTTGCCATTCAGCGGAGGAATGACTAGAGATCATGTTGAAACCCATGGTATGATGGAAACAGAGCTATTTAGAATTCTGCCACACCACAGAGGAAGAAAAGAAAAAACACGAGAAAGCTGAGCTGAGATTCAGCTCACACCAGCCTTTGCAGGATCAATTATAAAATGCAAATACTATGGACACTTTCTTAACAAAGCAAATCTACCCATTACCTGCCTATGTTCTTTTATCAGGCATCCGTTTAAAGAGAAATTTCTTCTCTATTTCTTCTTTTTTTTCCCTGCCACGCTCTATTATGTTAATACAAGTTGTCCATCAGATTCTTCATTGTATCACCATGCCAAAGAAAGATGACTCCTAAATGCTTACTGTGTCACATCAGATAACTATGATAACACTGCCGGGCATCTCCTTGTGTTGAGCAGCTTTTTAGAGCATGAAGGTTTATGGCAGGTGAGAACTCCTCATTTTACAGTGGGAACAGAGAGAAAAAAACCACTATTTTACCACAGCAACTCCCACATGTAGGCAGAGAGCCACCAACCACATTAAACCATACACATTCAATAAACAAGCAAGATGTGGTAAAGGAACAACCATTGCTTGAGACAGTCACTTTTATTTCTAAGTCAGCCTTGCCCTGGAACCGTGTCAGGTCTGACTACAGCGTCACCTGATGATGATCCCTTCTCTGCGGGCCAGGGTCCAAGGGCAGTTCAGTCCCATCCAGTTCAGAGCCTGAGATGGTAAAAAAGCTCAGATTACAAAGATGCCAAACAGGCAAGACCCTTGAATACTGGGGTAAAAAAAGAAAGCAGTATACAACTGGGAAAAAACTGTCCTCCCCAACCCAGACAGCTGGTTTTTTTTCTTGCTGTTAAACCAGCTTCATTCGTTGTAGTGCAGACAAGCCAGCCACGATGACCCTCCTGCTATAAAAGCTGGGACTCTACCGGGCTGGAGGAGCTGGTTCTTTCACTGTTGTCAGGAAGATGGCTGTGCCAGGCCGTTACGCAGCAGGTGTCAGCAGTGACGCGTAAAAGCAGACAAGTGTCTCAGTATTCCCTGCCTGCCGGCCCCTCTCTTTCGCTCCCATTTATATGATGTGCAAAGGAACAGACTATTTTGCTGCCTTCAACAGGATTTTGAAAATAGATCATCCAAAATTAAGGTCACTTTTCTCCCTCTGTGATTAGTGTTGAGCTGCTTCCACATCTAAGGGGTGGGAAATAAAATGTAAATGATGTTCAACATTTGTTAGGGAATTTCCTTTAAGCTGCTGTTACATTCTTGCTTCTAAGATCTAGTTATTTCCTTGAAGCAATCAGTTTTAAGAGTCTCTAATTCAGGTGACAGGTCCAGTGGAGTGAGACATGGATAAATCTGAGGCTTAAAGTTAGAATAAAAGAGAAATCGAATGGAATTGGGTTTTACACTCCGCCTTTCACACTGGGCACGTTGTTATTCACATTTAGCACCATCTATAAAAGATGCAAGGAGAAGAGGAAAAAAGCAGGAAATGAAATGCCAGAAAAATAACTGTCTTTAAATGATGAGCAGCTGAAGGAAGCCAGAGAATACAGACTAAAAAGTACAACCTAAGATAAGACCCTGAATGTTGGATTTGTGAAAGGGAGAGAGGAGCTGGAAGACATAAAGTGTGATGTGCGAATTTACAAAAATTATTCACAGTGAGAACTGAGCTAATTCCTAACTCACTTAATCTGCAGACCCGATTATCTTCACCCCATCAAAAAGTCCTCCACAACAAGAGAAAAAAAACAGAAAGCAACCCACCATAACATTACCTTCGTATTTTTTGCCAGTGCTTAATAGCAGTGCTCTGCTGAGATTTCTCAGCACTAAGAATCCATTACTTTTAACTCAATATGCCACAGTACTTTTATCAGTATGCTAACTAGCACTGTAAATAATTGAAAATAAGTGATACTTGTTAAAATAAATGAACAAAGTGTATTTTGTAATACAGTATCTTTGATTTTTTTATTGTGTTTGATTGCTAATTTGCAGAATTCTGCACTCCAAAATACATCTCTTAGTCATTAGTGGAACTTGTTCTGATCTGCTTCATGAATAGAAATGACTGGGTGGTTTTGATATCAATAAAATGGGGGATTGCATGGCTATGGAATATGTCAGATAAAGAAGAGGAAGGGACAGGAGTTGCTGTTATTATGTAGTTTAGGAATTTATTCTGTTTGTTCCTCATCCTCCTGAAACTGGAATGCTTTTTAAGTGGGGGCAACAGGAGAAAGAGGGGTCTGGACAAACTTAGTGTCAGAGACATTTCTTCTACATGGGGTACAAATTTGTTTTAAACTCACATCTCTCTGGTTTTAGTTTTGCTGGTAGGGGTGGAACGGAACAACCATGCCATGAGTTCAATTTTTCTGAAGAAATGAGATTTCTGAAGGAAGCAACAGGCTGAGCTCTTCCTTCACTGCATCAGTAAACACCGTCCCTGTCATTTCAAGAGACACCAGGGTGAATGCCATCAACCTGCTCTCATGAGCCATGCTGGTCAGAAGACAACAAACAATATCATGTCAAGCAAATTATACCAGGAACCAGTTTATGGCTGCACCAGCAACCACTCCAGAGCCTGAGAAACCACTGGGCATCCTGACCCAACCATGCACCGCACAAGCACGCACCACGCTACAATCACCAGCTCCTTGCTGGGGTAATGGATCTGTATATATTGACTCACTTGCTTAACCAAGGTGCTTTTTTTTGTGCCTGTGTTTACGTCTAATGTCCATTGCTACTTACTTCGTGTATGCTTGTGTCTTCTGTTTCAAAACCTGCTTATTATTTTAGAGCCTTATCTGGTACTGCTGGTATCAAACAGGAATGTTATCTCTCCTATACATTTATGGACCTCACATGTGGAAGGGACTTCAGCAGAGCAGCAGGTCCATTTCCCTGCCCCAGGGCAGGATAAACTGTCCTCATGTCAACCCTGACAAATGTTTGTCCCATTTAAAGACTACCAGAGACAGGGACTCTACTGTATTCCTGGTGCTCGGCTCTTTTCATCACTTGAAAGCTTTTCCTGATATCTATTCTGAGTCTTTCCTGCTGCAATTTATGCCTATTTCTACTTACCCTGCTAACTCTGAAAGCAGAAGACAGATTATAGCCTTTCTAAGTACCTTTTTAATGTTATTCAAAACTTAAGTTCCCCACTGAATTTTCTCTTCTCTCAGCTGAACAATCCCAGGTTGTTCAGTCTTTGCTTGCAGGTCATGTTTTGGAGACATTTGATCTTTCTGCTTTCGTTTGGTCTCTCCCCACTCACTCTGCCTGTCGCTTAAGGTGTGCATTAAAACCTTCCACCAATTGCCTAGGAAAGCCTCCAGTATACCAGGTTTTGTTGCTGCTTAAAAGAGAGCAAAGTTGGATCTCGTAGCCTAAGATTTCTGTTACAGGCTTCCACGTTTCAGGCAAGCAGGTGCAATGAAACAGTCTCCACAGCATCCAGTCTGGCCACCTTCAATTTCTTGCCGTTCAGTCAGAATAAAAGTTGTCTACACTCAGTCATGCCAAATTCCCAACTAGCTTGAGCAGAACATGTTATTAAGGACTCCAAGATCTGATCCTGTGTCCTAGATCATGTGAGTGACCTCAAGATGTACCAGAAAACAGTCTATTAGCTAAACTGTCTTCTCTGCATTTTTTTAATGAAGGACATTTTCAAAGTGAAAGAAGTCTAGCAGCGTGTCAAGTATTTTTTCCCTATGCATGAATTTCTATGAGCCATACGGAAAGGAAGGCAGAGGGCAACAAATTTCCATATAAAACCTCTTCTCCACAATAACAAGGATTCAAAAATTCCCTTCTCAGGCAGGATCTAAAAGGTTAAATGTGCCAGTGGAGCTGTCACTATCACCGCCCCAGTTTCCCCCCAAAACAGCTCATTTTTTCAACAAAGCCAATTATCTGAAAATGACAGGAAATGATTAGTCATGTTAATTAAAAATAATTTTCTTTCCCACTCCTAAAAAGGTCAGATCATCAGCTGTATGGAAAATTGAGCCTTCATGCACTTTCATTTGATTTCCTATTCAAAGACTAATTAGTTACAATTTGTTGTTAAAAGAGATAATTTTTTTAATAAAGCCCACATTTTTTATCCTCTTCCTAGTCATTATCAGGTTGATATTATTATTGTACTATATGTGTACACGATTTCATTGTGGCTAGCCCAGAAAATAGTGAACAAAAACTCACCCAGAGAGGTGTATTTGGAGACTGTTTGTGTACATGGTGCCTCTGATGTCCTTCAGCCTGAGAGGTTTCTCCAGCTGGAGCTACACCAAAGAAGCTTTTTGTGGTTCAGCATCTGGGAGCATTCAAGTCCTTTCGGACCCTCAGCAGCTTCTCCCTATTGTGAACTTCTGGAGAAGATGGAGGATAAAGTTGGTACTACCAAACGGAATTCATCCTCCAGAACATCAAATGGATTTGAGAGAGAAAAATTTGGAGATATTTTTTGTTTTGGAGAAAAATACAGTTCTTGTTCTAGTCCTCACTTGGTTTTCCATGTATCACCTTTGGTGAAGAATATTTTTAAGTGGTATTGGGCAGAGGTCAGCCAGTTTCTGAGGTTATTGCCAGACGGCTGCCTGTTGCTGTAAAACAGCACTTCCAGCCCCTCCTGTTATTTCCCAGTGTCTTGTTTTGGTGACAAGAGCCACGTGTCCCCAACAAGCTTTTGCAGGCACCTTTGTTCTGTGGAAAGGAGTCAAAATGCATCATTTGCAGGCAGCTTCCTCATCATTACACTTTCTTATTCCTCCAAAACTAACAATCTCACTGGTGAATCCCAGTGCTGGTAATTTTAATTAAGTGGTGCAGAGGGCTCAGCCTTCAGGCAAGGAAAATTTGCCATCCCATCTCCATCCCAAATGGGTGATCATTATCAGCAATTGTCACTGTGCCTGAGGACATTAGGCTGGGAGCCTCATGCCTCATCATTCTACAGCTGCACAGGCATATAAAACCGCCTTATATTACAGGCACAGAGGGGAAAGACAGGGTGGAACTGGTGAATGAGTGGGGGAAGAGGGAAAGTGCAAAGACTTGCAGGCATCTCTAACCAACAAGAGCTTGAACAACAAAATGCATTTGCATGAAAGGCCTCACAGTCAGAGGGTTTCCTTACGTGATATCTAACTATGCTTACTTTCAAAAAAAAATTTTGAGAAATACCATTAGGGCTGTTCCTGCTGTTGTGTTTCAAGGCTTCAGAGTTCAGATCCAAGGCAAGAGACAGAGTGGAGAAAGCAGCAGTGGAGAACAGTGGAAAAGGGTCATTTTAATTTCTCAGGTAGAGAGGCCAGGGAATTTCTTGGGCTCACTGACCAGCTCTGCCATTTTCGCATTCAGTCCATATCCTTACTCACCCCAGGCTCGATGAGCTAGTGGCTTCATCTCCTGCATGCAAGACACAGGACCTGGCTGTTTCCATAATTTCTGTGTTAAAGAGATGAGTCCAGTGAAAAATGCATGTTCTTCTGTCTTCTATGGAGAGCTCTCTTAAGGTTTTTTTGGTTTTTTTTCCGCATTCCTTTCAAGGAGAAGAAGTCGTATGACTGGAAAATTATACGTGGAAAATAATGCTGAAAAATGAACACTCACAATCTGTTTATAGAATTATAGACTCATAGAATGGTAAGGGTTGGAAGGGACCTTAAAGATCATCTGGTTCCAAACACCCTGCCACAGAGACACAACACTGATAGGAGTGAACATTTACAACACGCAGCTGTAAAATATTGAGACAATCTCCAGTCTCATACCAACTACCTGACAGACTGCGAATGATAAATGTCATTTTGGGAAACTCCTCAACAGGAGAATTGATTATTTCCAAGATTTCCAGTCTCAGCTTGGCTCATACTGCAACCAGTGCTCTGTCTTTTTCCAGTCGCTTTGAGGTAGCTCACTCCCAATGAAAACTGCTTTTTCTTTTAATAAGAATTTGTGCTGCCACATCTCCTCCTACTTTCTGTGGGCGCGGCAAACCTGGGGAACAAATAGGAGTGTTATTACTGAAAATAATAGCTTAGAAGAATTTCAGACTAACTCTCAGTGTCTTAATAGAGCCCGTCAACATGGAAAGACCATTGAGTAGCACAAGTCAAATGAGAAACCACTTAGCAGCTCAGCAGTGTGGGAGATTAAAATGCCTCTTTGCAGAATATAAAGGTCAGTGAGGCAGTAAACTCCTTAAAGGGGAAGACAATACATTTCACGCACGAAGGACCAAGCCTGGAAAGATACGTGTCAGACGTGTGTCAATAATCCCTGCTAAAGGAAAATACATTTATAGTTATGATTTGGGGACTTACTGGCATGCAAAGGCAACAGCAGCCCTGTGGCCAGCCACAGGCTCACCAGCTGGGATGAAAACTCTCTGAGACAGGGAGTTATGCCTGTTTTTCTGCACCCTGCCATAAACTCACTGCCGATACCTGGGAGCAGATCACGCCTTGAGACACCAGCTCATCCTGCCCACTCTCCTTTCCACTGCTCTCTGCCACGCAGGCTTAGCCACTTAATGGGTTTGCTCATCGAACACGTGCATTAACATCCATCCTAAAGGCTTTTAAATTGCACCTGTCAACAAGATAGTTGAATGAATCTGTGCAGCCAGCAAGCAGCAATGGCCACGTCACGCTGTACGATGCCACCTCGCCTAGCTAATTAGAGCACTGTCGAGCTCACATCAGTCCAAACACCGCCCTCTTCTGTGCACTGGTGCTACCTTCCTACTCTATCCAACTGGCAAAAAACAATGGCAAAAAGCACAAAAGGAGCATTAAGGACTTCGTTTTGATGTTGCACCAGCCAGTGGTAGCATGTAAACGAGCCTGCCACGGAGTGGAGGAATGTGCCGAGCGCACCTGTGTACTCACAAATAGAAACATGGATGCAAAGAGAGGTTGAGAGTATTTTATAGAGGTGAATCCTCCTCTCCTTTGTAACCTTGTGAATCCAAAATGATATTACTCACGGACATAGAAAGTTGTAGCAGAGTCTATCCTCTTGCCTCTCTTTTCCAGGTCCATTTCCTCTGCATGTTATTGATGATAATAATAACAATAATAATACCCAGCTCTTAGAGATTTTCCAGAAAAAGCTAACATCTCTGAGTCTGCTGCCAGCAGGGGATCTGGAACAGCTTACTAAAAGAAAATGCTGAATCTGAAAATCTGAATGTTTCAGGGGACAGCATCAATTTCATCTGATTTTTATTTAACTTTCTGCTTGGGTAAGGTTGAAGCACTTTGTTTCGGGCTCACCACATTTGCTCTTGTATATATTGTATTATACACTGACAAATGTTGCAATGAGGCAATTTGCAAAAGCAGTTTGGGGAAGGGAAACTTCATTTAATGAGAAATTTCAAAATGCCAGGGTCCTTTTCTAGAAATTGCTCAGTCTTTTCTGAAATTTCTTTGGCATGGAAAACCAGAAACTGCAAGGTTTGGGGAGCACCGTTTGGAAGACACCAGTTCAATAAAGGTGGTGATACTGAGAGTGAGCTTGCCTATTCTAAACACCACAGGAAAAATTAAAGGTGACTGAAGCTCCTGTGAAATACAGGGATCCACTTTCCTGAGGACAGCTATGTCTATGCTTGCATTTTTCACCATTTTTTTCAAGACCCCAACAGCCTTTTAGAACCGGCTCACGGTTTCTCAGTAGTATGGGCAGGACTGAGCACTGCCATCCCATGGGTGCTGGGACCTTGGAAGGAGCACAGAGGAGGCAGCGTGCTTGGAAATGATGCCCAGAGCAGGGCTCCAGATCTCTCTCAGCACAGGAGACACAGTCATACAAGTTTCCCAGAGCTGTGCGTTTGGGATAGCAAACCAAAGGCACTTTGCTGCCCGAAAAACACTATGTCAACACCTACTGTCATCCCCGAAGGCACTGCCATCAGGACACTTTTACTAACTCAACGCAGGCAGGCTTACATCTATACCACTGACCTGCTCTGCATCCCTTAACAAATCGCTTCATTTCTGCCTTCTAACTGCTTTCCTCCAGTTTTGTCCAATTTAGCTCTTCCCAAAGGCGAGAAGTCCAGGTGGCTCTTTAGTGTCTAACACAACTTAGGTTAGTGCTTCTAGGCAGGATTGTGTTACAGATAATAAACTTTAGCACTTGGATGATGAAAATAGCCTGGAGTCTTCATTCAACAGTGCACTCGACATGAGCATATATGAGATCAGATCTTGCATTGTGTTGATCTTTGAAATGGGTTTTGTGGCGCTAGGAACTGAGTGAAAACCACAAAACTGAGACACGAAATGCTGCTGCCTGCCTCCATCCAATCTTTGCCTTGGATGTTCAACCACGTGGAGACTGCACCCTCGTTGTAAATACATTAGGGAGACAAAACAGAAATGTTTTGAGGAAATGGTAAATGGGAAAAAAGCTTCTGATTTTTTTAAGAACGCATGCTCTGTTTGAAGAGCTTGCTGAGGATCTTGTTTATAATCCTCTTGCAAATAAACTATGTGGAAATAAAAGCTGTTTGGTCCTTTCAAGCTAACAGTCCTTTGTTCACAGCACATTAGTGGAACAATTTTTAAATAATGACTTAATTCTTTTTTTCTCTTGAAAGATGCTTTTTTGCAGTCAGAGGCTGGTTCTTTATTTTCCCAGTCTACACTCTGATTCATTAGTACCAGTTGCATCCAACTTGCAGAGGTTTATTTGTTCAGCTAGAAATGGGACATTAACGTTTTAAGAGAATGATGCATAGCTTTTAGAGGTAATATTCTCTCTGCCCTACTCTGCTGATGCTCTCTTAGTGCAGAATGCCATATTTTCTTCCTCCAAAATAATGAGTTTATTATAAAGAGTTTATCACTTGGGGCAGGATTTTTTCCTTTTCTTCCCCTCCCCCTCTTTTTTTTTTCCTAATAAAAACACTTGAAATTTTGTGCATACATTTGCTGGGCATTGTTATTCAGACTCAAGAAAAAGGCAGGCAGGTCCTGAGCTTTATCATCTCACTCCTGGAGCCGTTCTAAAGGCAAGCCGGGGTCCCTCCACCATTTCTGTCTGTGCACATGGTCTGGAGCAGTCACTGATGGTTGGCTCTGATATCCCATACCTGAGTGACAGCAGTCACTGTAGCTCTGGACCCCTGAGTAGGAGTTAAGCATCTAAGTCACTGTAAGATACTGCTCCTTTGAGAGAAGAATAAAGTCCTGTATTACATGCAAAATATTGGACTGAAAGGGTGTTAAGGCTGTAAAATCAGTGCTAGTATATTAAGCCATGCCCTACTTACAATTTCCTACACAGTCTGGAAATATAAGCACTGCAACATTCCACGTGCTTCATATTGCCTCTTTAGATGTTTGTAACTTGGCTAAAAGAGGGTAGGTGAGATAGACAGAGGGAAAAATCTTAGGTTTCTGATACAGGGCAATCTTCTCATCAGCAGATTGCATTCCTACTCCTGTTGCAGAGTCTGTGGACTATATAATTTTTCCATGAATTTGCTGCTTGAATTTCTTAACACCAGTGAAGCAAAGAATTTCTACCACTTCAGATACTAGTAAATGACAGAATGATGTAAAAAGTAGAAGTTAAAAACATATAGTAAAAAAAAAAAAACTAAAAGGCAAACTCATCTGGCATGAAAGCAGTCTCCTGAACAGTTTGTGTTAAGCCATGCCATAAGCCAATAGCTTATGAGACTATCATGCTACCTACCTGTGCCTTTTTAGCTTAAAAAATTACCAAAATAAAGTATTTCTAGCTCCTCTAGTCCTCTCTCAAGAATACATTTTCATTTTGCCTCTAGCTGCAGCCCAGACCGCACTCAAACCTTGAAAATCTACTGGCAGTGGCAAGTGCACATCTCCTCCCTGCCACTCGTGCTGCAGCCATGCTAACCCAAGGAAAGCTGCAAGAAGCTGCCTCCTTTCATCTTCCAGGCACTGCGTTTCCCTCCTCCAGCTTCTCAAACACACGGTTACATCTGCCAGGGTTAATTTTTGCAGCGCCTTGAACCATCTGATATCAAGTATTGCAAGAGGGGAAGCAGGGGGCTGTGACTGAAGTCAGAGCTGGTAAAGCTTGGGGCTGTTCAGGCCTGAGAACTGAGCCTGTGATTGAGGTTGAGAGACGTCAGCTCCACTCCCTGAGCTTCCAGCGTGTGCCTGCGTGTTCCCAGGTAAATCACAAATTTTTCTGTGACATCTTTCCCTCAGCACATAGATCATGGGGTAGTATCCACTTGGCTTTGAAATACACTGGAAAAATATTGCTGCATTTCCTAACTTAATGGCCATAGTCACATATTGACTATTCTGTGACTGCAATTCACATCCAAAAGTCACAGCTGACCATATTTTAAAATAAAAGGAGATGATGGTTGTACTTTAGGCACGAGAATGATCTAAAGCAGGAGGAGGAGCATGGCATCATTCGTGTAAGTGTAGTATTTGAATGTGTGTTTATTCAGAGTGGTTCAACAGCAAACTAAACTGAATGCACCAGCTACCTGGCAACAAAGGGACACTGAGGGTACACAGAGACCAGCTTTGTCAGACTGGACAGAGTCAGGCAGGGTAACAAGAATAAAATGTGATTCTCATGCATTTCATGGCTTGTATCAACTTGTGTCATTCATAGTCCTGGTATTTACTGAATCTACATTTGTATCTGCTATCATCTATTTGGGTGACCGAGACTAGCAATTAATAATAACAGCAACAGGACTACTGCTGCTTTCTGAGCTGAAAAATATCTGACACTGATTAAACTTCAAATCTAAATAATTCATATTAATTACATGAAGTTTTTAGCAATAATCTGCACAAAAGAACTCTGAAATTAGAGGATTAGAAAGCAGAGATAATGCTCAGCAGCTGGTCCAGAGGCATTATGCAGACACGTAGGTGATGTGAACGGAGGGACTGTGATTCATAGAGCTCTTCATCTTCCTTAACCCATGTTAAACTGCCATTTGCTGAAGTAAGATGTCCAGGCTGGCACAAAACGGATTATTTGGTCACTGACATGTTAAAAATAAAATAATTGTAACTTTCTGTCTTTGAACAAGCAAGCATTCCTGGAAGATTTGCAGTAGAAGGGTCTTCTTTTATCATTTTGGACCCTCCTTCCCAGTCTCCATTTGCAATCTCGATACAACATACACACAATCAAATACCATGAAGATGCAACTTGACAGTGAATCTAGCTGTCATGGCCATAGCTTCGATATCAAAATCAACAAATTTTTTTAATAATTATCTTCCCTGGAAAGACACTGACTTATGCTAAAACTGCAGCAGCAGGAACCTAGTGGATAGATGTCAGACACCAGCTAAGTATCTGGCCCCTTATTGTATTTTAAATGATACACATTTATAACCGTAAAGCAGACTGACAAGTGATACTGTCTAACATCACCATCACTAATAGCTCTAATAGCTCATGTATCCACAGCTTGCTTCATCCTGTCCCATCTGAAAGCAATTTTGAGACAATGGGCCCAGCTCTTCTCTGATAGATATAAATGAGATGTATAGAAAAGGCACAGTTCCCTCCACAACAATCAGATGATGCTGATCCTCCTTCCAGTCTGAGCCACCAGCCACCTAGTTGTACTCCAGAGAGACAAATGCCATGTATAAATCTGGGGGAATCTTTCCATTTCTTTTTAACTCATTTTAACTTCTATGAACTCATTACTCTCACGTTAGCAAATGTTTCAATACATTTTTTTTTCAGTCCTGCAGTCTTTTTAAGGAAAAAAATGCTGAAATGTGCAAATATGCAGTACAAGCCTATGCAAATCCATCATCTGCTAAGCCTTCCTGGTGAGGGTGCAGTTCCCCTTGAAGTCAGCATCAAGAACTGCCTTTCTTGTAGGGAAGGTCCCAGGTTGCAGGCAGTATTAGCACGTCTTTACCAAATACCTGCTAAGGTAACCTTAACACTTACGATTTTGAAAGCCACATTATAGCTTACAAAGGGAGGTGTGCAGACTTTGGGTTTGCCAGCTGCTGAAAAGCCTGTACTCTGCCAGCATCCACCTCAGTACCGACATGTGCTCCAGATAGGGATACACTAGTGCATCCCTTTCTCCTCGGGCTGTGTGCGATAGGATGCTGGAATTGGCCTCCTCCCAGCAAAGCAGAGGCCTAGAAATGCTCCTCTGGAAGAGAAAGGGAGGAAAGAGAAACGGGGCCAAAGTTATATGCACTGGGAACCTATGATATGACATATTTTGGCTCTTTCCAAACTTAATGCAGTTTTTATATGTAGACATAAAAGAGCACATTTTCTGACTCCCCTCAAATAATTACCTGATAAACCCCCACTTTTGGAGTTGGTCCGAGCCATCCATTACACCGCTGCCATGAACTTTATTTCATACCACACCAGGGAGGAGACAGAGCAGTTGGAGTGCTCAGACATTACATGTAATAACTGGTCATAAAAATCGATGTTAAATTTAATGCAAAAGGTCTGTGGGCACCCAACCATTGGAATCCAGTGATAAGGCAGATAGAGAGCAGCACTGTGCTTTCCAGCAAGTAGTATATTTTCTTTAATGTTCCTGAGTTATATGTTATACTGCTGCTGTTTTGTCCATCTACATACTAGTTAAATGTGCTGCAGCCACGATATTTATGTCTCCGGGTGGTTTTTGGTTGCAGTTTCCTGGACACAGGGTGTGTTTTGTATTCTGGGTGGATCACATTGCAGGACCTGGGAGGGAGAGAAGAAATGTCTTTCTGCTGTTTTCTCCTGTGCTTCCTGATTGATATGCAGCTAGTAGTCCTGCTGTGCCCTACTCTTCGTAGAGGGACTGGGAACAAAGTTTTTGTGAACCATGTGTGCCTGACCTAGATAGTCCTAAAGGGCAATGGTTGCACTTACATGAAATCTCAGTGTCATGGGTATCACTCAGACGGTCTTCAATGAAGTTTTATTGCTGATATGAACAACTTTCTTTTAAATAACTGTTTTTGTCAGCCAGAGGATCCATCCTAACTCACAGGCTGCTTCACAACAAGCAGGGGAGAAGGAAGGGAAATGGGCCCTTGGGACCCGCCTGAAATATTACAAAAGAAAAGATAATAGAAAAAAATAGAGGGTCACTGACCTTTGTTTCCATCCTCACATGAACAGGCAATGGGATGCTGAAGTTCCAGCAAAGGGACACGTCTCTTCCAATCCTATCTGTCCTTATCATTCAGCATACAACTTTTCACATGCATTCCCACAGGAACGAAGAAAGGAAGAAGGAGATTGTCTGGTTATATTTATTTTAGCATGTGCAGGTGGTCAGACATTAAGAACTGAGACCAGAGAGACAGCTGATGCTCTCATGTATCTATAAAAGCAAAGAAGCAGGACTCCTGCTTTGGTTGTAATGCTAAGAATTAGATTGTTCCTAACCATTTTGGCAACGGGCTTATTTCAAACATCAGTAACCTGTAGAATGAGTCACTCTATTAGTTTCCTTTTAGATGTACAGCTGCAGTGGCTGTGCATGAAGTGTATTAAGTCTGCAGCATTTTCTCTTAGTTCTGGGAGCTGCTATTGATTTTACCCTGATAGATACTTGGCTCCAACACATGATGAAAAATCATTTAAAAGAGAAAGATAAAAGAATTCTTAACTCCACACATTTGTGATTCAGAATGTCCCTGTTTGGATGTCACAGCAATATTCCAACAAAAAAAAATGGCGAGAAGGATGGGGGTCATTGCAGACAGACTGGAAGAAGCTGAAACAGAGTTTTGTGAAGACATTTTACAGTGCAGCTAAAGTGCTCTGAAGTATTTATTAAAGCAAACAATTATGCCATTCTGCACTGTTAAAGGTTATTACAGAACTTGTATTAGGAGAGTAATTGCCTCTGGATGAGCATATGACTTCGTCTGCTGGTAAAAAAGAGAGTATTTCCATAGGCTAATGATTTCTGTATAAGAACTGGACTGCAGTGATTGAGAGAATGCAATAGCTGAATTTTCAGGCACAATCAGAAAGTGATAAAAGTCTGTCTCATATGGAAATATGAGTATGAGATGCACAACAGCATTTGCTCTTGGATGCAGCTAAAGGGTGTGTCACATGTATTAATTCATATATGTATCAACGTCACCTGTGCACATACGAATGAGAGCACCTTTCCTGCGGGTGCAAATGCCTACCAGGCTTTGCCCACAGTACTCAAATGATACATTCTACACCTTGGAAAATATTTCTATCTGCCCATCTCAGTACACGTTGCTGTCACTGCTTGTAAAAAGAAGAAAAAAACAAACAGTTCAGCAAGTTTCACCCTGCTGTAATAATGTTTTGCACTCTGAGATGGGTTGAGACCTCTTTGAAGATACCCTTGAAATCACGAGATCAGTTCAGTCCACCTCATTTGACTGCTATAGACCTCAGCAGAGATATTTGATATTCTCACAAACACTCATTCAGTCAACCGGAGATGTTTGGGACTTTGGGATGCCAGGATTATTTATATCGAATCAAGCTGCCACGGTTCTGTAGAAAACATAACGTGTTTCCCTTCCATTGCTTCACAATTGCAACAAGCAAGGAAGTGGTTAAACTGGTGGGAAGTCAGCTGAGTGGTAAGGGAGAAGTGGATAAAGGCAAGCATCTGGTGCTAAAAGTATTGAAACTCCCTTCTGAGGTGTTTTAAACATGAAATAACAACCGGAGACATTGAGCCTGGAGCTGTCTAGCAGAATAAGCAAATGATATCCCCATTTCGTAGAGAGGTAAACTTGCTCTTGGAGGACCTGACTGGGCTGCTGGTTATTACACAGTAAGATAGTAGCAGAGCTAGAGAAATGTGTGGAGAGCCACCTACAACCTCATCCAAGGCCTCCCTGGATGGAGCAGCAGAGAAGGAGGAAGAGAGCAGCGAGGAGAAGGAGCAGAGGGATAGTAAAGAAAGTGAAGTACTGTCTAACTTCCTAAATTGTTCTTCGCACTCAGGCACGTTGCTAAGTGCCATGGCTATCTCAAGAACACCGCGTGACAAGTACATCAGGGTCACTGCCTCGGAAGAGGCTGAAGTGATGAAAACTAAATCGAGGGCTGCAGACAGAGGGAAGCGCTGGGAAGGAAGCCAACACCTCAGGCACTGGAAAGCTGGAGGCTGTCCAAGTGATGTGTATGGTGAGAGCCAGCGGGTGTCCTGTTCAGGGGGCTATTTGTCACATGAAACTGGATTATCAGAAAATAGAAGCCCAGCCTACGTGTTTATAAATCCTTCCACATCCCAGCCACAGGGCTCTGCATGTGATGTGCAGGTAGCTGGCAATAAGATTGCTAATTCATTAAAAACAGGGCTCTAGCTATTCCCCATCCAGAGAAGGGAAAGTATTTTGGGGGTTGCACTCTCCTTGCAGCCGAGCTCTCCCTCATATATCCCTCCCCCTCTCTCCTCAGCCAAGCAGTGTTCATCTTGTTGGCTGCAGTGTTTCACGTAGATGAACTGTGAACCTGCATTAGTCAGGGTTGTTCATCTCTGCCATCAAGCCATCCTCCCACTGCAGGCACTGCCACACATATAGACAAATCAGCATCGCTATTATCAGCTGCTTTTGTTCATATTAAGAACTGTTAAACAGACTGCACAGAATATAATCCTCTCAATTGATGCTGAATTTGAAGTTTCCAATGTTAAATCAGCACAGAAACATTTAACTCAGTTTTAGATTCTGTTTTCGTTTACACAATGAAAATCTGAAGGTGGTACGGAGAGAGACGGGTAATTCTGATAGTCTCCTGCTTTGGAGTTACTTCTGTTAACCTAAGACTCTCAACTGAGGATGTCCTTCTGCAGACACCTCCAGGGAGCACTCTAAGGACCCAAAGCAGAGACAACCCTGCAAGGCCAAGTCATCTTTGTGGCTGTGGTCCTGCTTCTCAAGTTAAACTAGGACTAGGATCAAAAATACAGGCATGTCCAGGAAACAACAGAAAAATTGTCATAAGTCAGGGCAAAACACTGGTTACTGCTGGGTAGTGGCTCTGCTCTTGTTCTGTGTCCCACCAACTGCCTCTTGCACCAGCTGAAAACTAACTAAAACTTAAATTTTGCATAACATCCAACTCAGTCCTGCAAACCTCTCCAAACGGGAAGTGATGGGCTGGTGTGAGCAGAGGGACTGTGCATCTGGAGTAATGAATCGAGTTCAATACAGCCACCAGAGTCACACAGGGATAGAAAACAGCGATGAATCAGGCCTAGCTTTTGCTGAAAATTTAGATTGCTGTCTGGTTGGCAAATATCTCTGAAACCAGTCCTAGAGCTGTGAAAGTAGCTTCATTACTCTTAAGGGCTATATTTACTCAATAATGTGGACCTCTCATTTTCAGGTTCATTAGTCCCGATTGTTCACTTTTCACGTGATTTGATTGGTTTCTCAAACCACGTGCTTTTGTTTTTTCTCCAAAACTGAGAGTAATGGGTATAGAAGTGCTAATAACAAACAATGTACCTTCTGGAAAGTTGGTTTGTTTGTTCTTTTTTAATTGAATAATGGACCCGAACAAAAGTTCATTAAGCTCCAGGGGTTTGGGCACATCGTCTGCATGCAGTGGAGGTCTCTGAGTATTTAGGGAAAGCAAAACTAGAAACTCAAGTTAAACTGAAGACAATTCATTCTCTCAGGACCATTTCAGATTATATTTAGCAGTCTTGAACTTTGACCCCGAGGTGCGCTTGATAAACATGTATGTAAATGACTCCTGAGGCTGTGCGCTTGTCCTCTAGGCTAGTGGCCCTCATCTGTGGAGAGCCTGATTTCAGGACCGCTGCACCTACACAGGTACCATGGAGTGGCTGGGGCTAGTCTGAGCCCATGTGTCTGAGCATCAGAAGCAGTCTCTGATCTCCCCGTTACACATACTTGCACTTCAAATCTACCCGAGAGCAAAACCAAGCCAAGACTTGCAATTTCACAATATGAGGTTAAAACCTCCATTCTCAACCACAATTTCTCCGGCTAGCTCCCTAGAGGATCAGTCACCCAATCTGCTTCTGCATTTACTCCTCTCTCCATTCTCCTCCTCACCTCTTTGCCTCACTCATTTGCTTCTCTTCTCTGGGACTGCGCTTCCATTCTATTTTTGCTTTAGGTCTAGCACCTAAACGATAAAAAATGGCATGCAGCAAATAAGTTCTTTATCCAGAGGCTAGAGGATGGTTAAAGTCTAAATGAAAACAATTTGTAATAAAAGCTCCAAATCTACTGTCATTTAACAAAAAGTTGAAACAAATGTTCCCTATAAATCATGTTAAGATTTATTAAGGATTTTCCAGCCACATGTATTGCTTAATTAGAGAACAATAATATGCAAGGAAAATGCTGATGATAAGTTTTCAAAATATATTTCTTAGTATCACACCAGACATCTTGAGGGTAGTTTCAATCACCTGTATACTTCTGTACGATGAAGAGGAGATAAAAATCAACCTTGTGGTTAAGGCAAATAGTTCTCAGCACAGACTACAGGTTAAAATAATGTATTGAACTAATAATGTAATATCATGAGCATAACAATATCAGAACCATTAGCTTTGCAGACTAAGCATTGGCAAGTCATGGATTTTAAAGCCTTGAAAGGGACTATCAAGATGATTGTCCATACAGCCCTGTCCAGAGATACAGAGATACCTGCGTTTAAAGTCCATCTTATTCACGCTCCACAGCAGGAGACACCTTAGGGTCTCTGATGAGGGCAAGTAGTTCAGAGTAGGGGAAGCAGAAGCAGGACTCAAAGTGAGGTCCCAACGAACGTATAAAGAGTTTAGGGCCTTTGTGTCAAAAGTCAAAGTCTGGTTCGAAAAGGAAGGCAAAGCCCACCAGTAATGAGGAAGCCCTAACATCCCTGCCACGAGTAGCAATAACTGAGGATGCTGTGGCAACTTGTATGAGTGTGATCTGGGGAAAGGTTATGTATTCATACAGAGTCCCACAGAGGTGAGTCAAGCAGGCTGCTTTTTTGAAGCAGTGGTATACCTTTGTCCTCAGTGCAAATGGAGTTGGCTGGGAAGTTTCATTGCTTTGACTATCTTGCTTGTTTAGGGTTGGTTTGGGGTGTTTTTTCTTAAGTTGCTTTTCTACATGCTACATCTGGGTTTGGAGCTTAGGAAAGGTTCATAGTAAAACTAGACTTATTTTCTCTAAGACATCAACTGAAGTTTTCTACCCAATGTTCAGGTGGGTGATAGTATTGGACAGAGACTGTTGAAAACATGCATTGCAAAGGACTATATTAATGCTGAGCTGGCAAGCGGGCTTCCTTTTTCTGAAGTGCTAGACTAAACTGAACTTCTCCCAACCACAAGTCCTTCTGAAATAAAGAAATAAACAAATTAGTTAATGTGATGATTTCTCTTGTAACATTTGAAATTTGCCCTCTTGAGTAAGCAAATTCATCAGCCAGATCTCAGTGGTGAATGGTAAGGCTTACAGGTTGCTACAAATCTTATGCTTCAGTACACTCAGAATGAACCTTCAAGGCTTCCAACCCTCTATGAAATAATCCCAGGAAAGCCAGCTGACGTGACAGAGACTGAAATGCATGACATTAACGAAGTAGTGGAACTATCACAGATAGTAGGGATTATTGTAAAAATAAGCAGCAAGGAACCGCCCCATTGCATTGCAGTTGTGAAAGTAGCTGGATTTCACTACTACCCTTTAATGTCTTCATCTTAATCAAAGTCTGTCAAGGTTTCCATCCCAGATATGAAGCAAAGGAAGTCTGGAGAGCCACCTCCACTACCTGATGTGATGGTGTAACACAGCCCTGAAGTGGCAGCTGTGAAAACCAGAACAGCCAGACAAATCTGATAACACAAGTTTCTACTAGCCTGGAGTGTCTGGAAGAATCAGCTCCACAGACCAGACAAGCAGGCAGAGACGTGAAGTTTTAGGTTCTCGTTTTGACTTGCAACATAGTAAAGGAAAGAGTCCTCCTCTGGAGGAACTTTCTGTGCTACAGTTACCCAGCTCTTCGTGTATGAAACAGGATTAGTGCGCTTGAACCTGGCAAGATCCAGAGAAGTGTTCAAGAGTTCTGTCATTCAAGACTTCAAAATGTAATCCTGCAATTTCCAGAAATCAGTTAGCACCTTCCTCCAGAGCGGGGAAAACTAAGCTCCATATCCTGCTGAACTTGAATGCTGGGTGAATTTGCTCCATCCAGCATCCCTCTCGACTCCCATTCCAGCTGCAGAAAACATGCTTGATATCCCACTCCAGTCCCTGGGACCTGGAATTGCGTTGCACTGGTTCATCTCAGAAGCTGGCCTAACTTGGGTTTATTTCTTTGTCACAGAGATACACCAAGGCACTTCATCTCAATTAGTCCTTAGCACAAACAAGTTTTCACTGAAAATGTTGGCTAGTGCGACCTGCTGTGCTCTAGACTGCAGCCATGAAGATTGACCTCTCTCATACACCCCTCTTCTTTCAAAACAACACCTAGCTGATAGAAAATCACCATTTCTCCTCCCACTCCCAGAGCACCATGAGCCTGTGAAGACCTGTTCGAGTGCCCGGTGGTCCCTGGGCAGTCGGAGGGCACTGCTCTCCCAGGCAGGCACAGATGAGATGGTACCCGGTGCCACTGGAGCAGTCCACTCACAGCACCCTCCTGCAGGGACTGAGGTGGCTTTTGAGAACACTAGCCCAGTGCAAGTCATTCCTTCCCACACCTTGAGGTCTTCTGGTTGGCCTCTGAACTGAAAGTGAAGTCAGCTCCTCTCGTGCCGCCCCCCAAAACTGACTCCCAGTGCAACCCTATCACAGTTTTCCCATATTTCATTCCACCAGGTTCACTTCCAAACCCAGACTCCTGGCTTGTGGCATCACAGATAGTTTGATGGAGGCAAGGGAGAACGAAGATGGAATGGTACCTGTTCAGAGTGGTAAAATGGGTAGAAAAATATCAGAAGGAAGAAAAGATTGAAATGAAGCTTCCAATGATGCAGTTTCCATGGCAACTACCCTTCCACCTTCAGGTTTAATCCACTTTTTCAGGCAGCCATTCCAGGAAGTGCAGGGAACCACACAACAGCTGCATTTATCTTATTTCTAAAACATCTCTTCATTAAAATAATCATTCCATATATAGACAGTGTCCTGAATGGCAGTGGCTAAAGGTTTTGGATAGCCTGGGGGAGGTGTTTTCTCACAGCCTAGATGCTTTCTGAAATAACACATGTAGACGCAAATCGTAGCATTTGCTGGAGGTAGAGTGAAGGAGACACATCCCAAAGCTATTGCAATGGGATATGTCCTGTTGTCCCTACAGTATATATTCCACTATGTGCTGTATATAGCACCGTGTCATGGATGTATTCTAAACTAGTCTTGTCTGTGCCACAGCCTCCAAGCTGCAAGTTGCTAAGGCCTTATTTTATCAGAAGTAACAGGGACCAGGTGTACAGCCAGAGCACATGATTTGCTGTCACTTCCCATGCCTAACCTTTGTAAAATTCTATGACAGCCCCAGAGTCACTATGAAGTTCAAATCATCATCTTAGGAGTGCTAACTGATGAAGTATTTTGTAGGTGAATCATCTCTGTAATCCTAGTGGGACCACATAATGACTGAAACACTTTGGTTCTCTGTGGAGATTATGTAGACTGAAATCAGAAGACAGGGAATCACCTTTGTAGTCCTGAGGATGTTATTTCCCATTGTCATTGTTGTTATCTCTACTCCAGTTTCTAAAGGCCCCTGCAAAGATCTGTGTTCCTTCCTGCTGAATAACATGACAGGATGAGATGGAGATGATATCTAAGAGCTTGTAACTTACACCAACATGGTAGAAAAAACATTGAAGGAAAGTATAACTCTTGACAGGTAGAGAACTAAGGAACAGGGAGATTAAATGGTTTTCTTAAGGTCACACAGTGAGTTTGTGGCCAGAGCTGAGTGCAGATCCCTGGAGTCCCACCCAGGTCTTTTATTAGCATGATGGCTCTTCCTTTCCTGCTATCCCAGGCTGTCAGTCTCATTTGTCCTATAGCAATATTGAGATAGCTCTGGCAGGTGCATTACCTAAGGAGGAAAATGTCTGAAATTATCCTTTCTTCACCCCAAGGAGTGCCAGGGGAAATCTACATTTCTACACGATAACTATGTTAACCACTTAATTCCAGAGGAAGTAGATAGCAGGAAGATATTAGTATGGGAATGAGCAAGTAAATAAAAGAATATTTCTCCTCGATAAACCTCAATTCTCTGGGAATTATTTTTAAAGTCTACAATGTTAAATTACAAAGTCTGACAGAACAGGTAATGACTACACTTAAGGTAGAGGCAATTGTCCTAGAAAAGTTTATGTACTATGGTTATAGTGCTGGAAACAAGAATTTAGCCAGTATGGGGAGATCTCTGGGTAACAGCATCTCTACCAAGGATTTCAGGGCAAACTCTCATACTTCTTAGCGTTTAATATCTAAACAGTAAGGGCTACATCGTGAGTTCTTGAATTTTTTGGCTTAGCACCCACTCACACAAGTAGTTCCAGTGTCTTCAAAGGCCAGGAAGAACTGAAAAATCTGACTAACATCCAGCTGAACAACTGAGTTAAAACATCTCCCTTTCTTCAAGATCACTTAGTTTGATGCCCAGTGTTCAGTGATAGTAGAAATCAAAACCACACTATGTTTTTAGCAGAGATGATCCATGTTCATGAGACTTCCTGGCTTCACAGGGATGGGCAAGCTGTGTCAGGAGTATCATGTTTGATTGAAACAAGTAATAAGCAAGAAGAGGCTTGTGAGTAGGCAATGCCAGAGATGGAATGGTGGCTATTGTGGGGTCATAGATAAAGGAAATTCTGGGTCCATTTTTGTTTAACTGCAGTTCAGCTGTGTCTGAGACAGAGGTGTACAGGATGACTGCTGAGTGAACGTGACTCCTTGGAGTGTTATTTGTCAAGTACAAGGCATGGAGAAAGAAAACTTCTCTTGCATTTTTCAGTGTCCCCATTTCATAAATATGATACATTAATATTCATTATACCACATGCATTGTCATTTTGGAAGGAGATTACTGGGGATTCACTATTTTCTCTCCATCATATTTTCCAATTAGGATCCCCTCTTTTGCAAATAATAAGCTTTTTGTTGCCAAAGGCTTTGCAGCAAAGTTCCAGTCAGGGTTTTGGAGCTCTGCTCAGCTTCCATTTAAGAAAGAAGAGCAAATTGAACAACAATTATATTTTTAATGACAGGTTAATCTTGCTGTACTGAATATGATTAAAGAATCACCTGGCTAGTGTTAGAGAATATAAGAGCTGTTATAAGTTGTTTCCAAAATACTCCAGGGGAAGGGGTAAGGATGAATCCTTACAAATGCATCGCTGAGTGAACAGGGGTTGATGAGACAAACCAACAGAGACTCTGGGGTTCTTGGAGGATGGACAAGAGGATAAGAAAAGAGTGAAGCATCAAAGAAGAAGCGGTAACTTTAGTCCTTGTTCCCAACACCATAAACAAGTCTTTTGGCTCTGAACAAGAGCATTCAAGGCTGTTCTCATTTAGTACTAACAAGAAAAGTGGTTGAGGATGGGTTTAGTGTACACTACTGACTTATGCCAGACAGAGAAAGACCAGGACATCAATATTTGCAAGTTGCCTTAGCTTCCTCTGTACAAAAAGTCCTTCCCTTAGGCTCCTTTGTGCGGAAGAGGAGGATCTAAGCACTGACCCTCTTCAAAGGGGAAAGAAATGGTGAGGAAAAATGCAATAAAGACTCTCGGATGCTTAAATGTCAAAAGCCTGGACACTACATAATGCTTGAGATAAACACTGGAATCCTACCTAAGGGCAATATGTGGCTACCTACGAAGCCAGCAGTGCATCATGCTTCTGGGGAGTGCATTACAAGCAAAGGGAAAGAGGAAAGAATGGAAACGCAATTCAAATTACACAGGAATGCCAGCAAAACCATTTCCCTTCCTGGTCCCTCACTGCCTTTCCTCTCTGTCCAACCACTGCAAGTTTTTTTGCCTTATTCATGTGTGGTAGAAAGAGATGTCTCCAGGTGTACCTGCCCTGTAGCTTTGCTGGGAGGGTGGCACACAATGCCTACAGTCCTTCATGCCCATGCAGACCAGATGCAAAGAGCTCCAACCTCATTAACTGTAATTAGCTGGGTCTAGATTTCACCCTCAATCACTACAAATTTGTAAAGAAAAAAAAATTCCCACAAAAAAATCCAAACCAAAACACAAGAAATACAAATTTACAGCCAACCCTTTGAGAGGCTAACTATTCCCCACACGCACATACACATGCTAGTAAAACAGCCCTTTAAAGTTGTTGGTGTTGTCAGTTACAAGAGCAGCATTTAACATTTAATGGTTGTTTTTGGTCAGAGCTGTTACTTTTCATTGTTTGCTAGATTTGTTCCTTAAATTTGCTTGGCTCTGTGCCATGCACTCCCTCTAGTTTTCCTTTATATTGTGCTTGGGGTTGAAGGATGCTTTTTTGGTTTTTTTCCCCCTTTGAAGACATATTATGAAATTATTTTCATTTTTTTTTCCCAGTATGTTGTCTTGTCATGTCTGATATTTATCTAGAGGGCACAGATGTCCCCTTACAAGCCCTCTAAATGTGTCAACTTCTTCTCAGTCTCCTCCTAGTGTAAAGTCACCAGTTGTAGCAGTAACAAGGATCCCTAAGAAAGTTGTTGGGTTAATTAGACTGGGCAGAAGACTTCAGAAAAAATGGTACCTGGTTTGCCAGAGCTGTAGCTCTTGTAGAGATCTAGGGGAAAAGCAGGATAAAGAGATACAAAGAAGATGACTTGAATCAGTGTTTTGCCTCTACTTATTTTCCATTATAATAGGCTGGATTAGCTGTTCAATTAAAACTAATGCAAAGCAAGGAAATATCCGTGGCTCTTGACCTTTTTTATCAACTGACACTCATTCCTGTGAATTGACCTGTTGTTTGCCAGGTTTGTTTTAACCAAAAATTCAGACAATGAAAGGCTTTCACAAATGTTTGCTAATGACCCTCTGCAATTTAGAAATTGTGACCAGTCATTGAAGCCATATGGTCCTGTTGTCCCCTGTTCCCCATGCGGGTGATCGAAATCTGTATGGCAAGATTTCAAAGGCAGGGCAAGATGATCTAGCTGCTAGGGTTCATTTCCAGCTGAAAACGTGCACAACGTATTCCACGAAGGAACCCAGCAGGTTGCAGTGGGCACCCAGTGAACTGATGCTGAAAACACTAAGGCCACAAACTTTACCTTCCCATCTATTGTGTCTTTCCCCTACTTACCCAGATATTTCCTCAGCTAAACAATATTCACCTATAGGGTTTTTAGTTCAATTTTCACTCCCATTACCTGTTTCCTGGTATGTTTATAGCGCTTCTAATTAATTATTTGTAATTGCCTGTGTTTTTCCCCACTTTTTTGTGTCTTTGTTTCTTGTTTCTCTCCCAGCCTTGGTAACAAGATGTTGCATCTCTTGAGGCTATGAGGGTAAAAGCCTATTAATAAATAATTAAGCAATCAGGCTCTGACGGTGTGGAGTCACGTCTTGCCATCACATGGCTATAGTCTCCATGGCGACTCACTGGTGTGGACTGAAATGATCTCTTTGGGAGGAGGCGAGAGGAGGTTATACTGGGCAAAAATGTGGGAAGTTAAATTATATTTTAAAAAATTAAAGGTGCTGTTACACTGGCTAGTTCCCTAAATAATCTGGAAAGATGGAAAGCTCCTATTAGCCCCGTGCCACCACCATCCCTCACTTTCTGCCACTGCCCTGTGTTTCTGTTCCGGTCCAGAGCCTCCAGTACTGAGGCTTTTTCACCCTGCAGATGCTTCTCTCTGATAAGTAGCATTTTCCCTGTATCCAGTGCCCCTCTGACCTTCCCTATCTGCAGCAATCCTGTCACCAAACCATGCAGCCTCAGTCCCATTGACAAGAGTGACTGATCTCTGAGAACGGTGGGCATTGAATAGCTTGTCATGTGTCGCCAAAGTAAATCTTAAGGCCTGGAGTCCAGAGCTTCCCTCTTCCCTGCTCCTCTGTGTTCTCATTCCCTACCACAACAGTATGTCACCTTCCCCTTGGAGCTGCCCTTCAACCTACATTTGCGCAAAATTCACACCTGCTCCGTATTAGAGCCAGATTTTGAGATGCTTTTGCTGTGCTTTTCTCCTTTTCTGGCAATACTCAAAGGCAGTTTCATGTGCTGGCACATGAAGTAGCCCTTCTATTTTTTCCCATCCCATAATCCACCCCTAAGTATAGCAAAGACATTTCTTGCCCATTCGAAGCAGTAGTTTTTAAATGAAAAACTGTTAGCTCAGCAGTTCCAGCATCTGTAAAAGTACGTCCTTGTGCAACAGTGTGATCCGAAACCCCCTTAGCCTGTTATCAGCTTTCCATCCGCATTAGCAGTTACACTATTCACAAGCATCCTGATCAATGTATTTCAGCCAGTATAACTTTCCCAAACCCCCACCTCTCCAATAACATTTCATGGGAACATGAGAAATTTTAAGCTCCTTGAAATGCCAAGGATGTAAATCACACTAATCGCCTCCCGGATTTCAAAAGCCCAGGATGTTTCTATTTCCTCTGCAAACTTCTGGAGCATTTACATTAACTTTTGGCAGGTAAATGGTAGGGGGCCCAAACCATCCATTACATAAAACTGCATTGAAAACACATCAAGTTAGGAGTCATGACAGGCAGATAGGTCTTTGCTCTGAGGGAATAAGGGCTTTGATATCACAGTTCCCTTCTCCTTGCTAGAAGACATGATATGCGAGCCCAGGAGCCTTGCTCTTTCCACCCACTGCCAGGGATCACCATTTGCTGGCTGGTCAGTGTCCACAGCACCACGTGGAAGCAACACCCAGTGGCAACACTATCAGCTTCATGTTACTATCAGTTTTATTTAGCCTTCTAGGACAGGATCTGTTTGACAAAATGTGGTTCTGGCTTTGCAGAACTGAAAACTGCTGCAAATTGGGTCTTCACGAAGTGTACAGCACCAAGCTCAGCCTGGGAATGCGTCCGTTCGTCTTTGTTACCATGAAATATCTGAGAAAGAGCGTGAAATAGTAAAGTCCTTCCATCTCTCTTCATTGGCCTGTTTTCCCCCTTTTCTTTCATATCAGAGTCTAAAAAGGAGGTGAAAGATGGTTTGAGTGAGGCTATCACAGGGATAAAACAATACTTTGAGGAGTTTCAGACCTATTTTCATGCTCTTCTCCTGGAGCCACTACACAGAAATTTTCAGAAATTGTTTCCCTGCCCTTTTCACCTTCACCTTCTCTCCTCCTCCCAACAGACTGAGGCCAGAGTAGATGAGGAATCTGGATTAATACTTTTTTTCTTCAGCAATCTGGCATCCCGTCTTTGCTTCCACACTTTTGATATTGACTAGAATCTGTGGAAAAAATCAAGTAATCTGAAATTCAGGGCTTATTAGGTAAAATATTTTACCTTGTTAGGTAAAATAACTATGTCAATTATGCTGATTCTGAGGATAAATATTTGCCTTTTTTTTTTAAGACTACCTATGGATTCTAACACTGACTAAAGAATTTAAATAGTTCATCTATTTTTAAGTGATGTTGGCAACTTAATTTTGACTCAATAGTTCCATGATGCTGAAGGAAAAAGAGAAAAAGACTAACTGCAAAATACAAAATAAGCAAAAATGGTTTCAGAGAGGTGTTTTGATCACCCCCGTGAGCTGTTTTCTTGCTGTGTTGTGCGTGACTGAAAATCAGAAAGCGAATCTGCCTATTAACAGATAGGAAGCTGACCAAACCAGTTTCATCAGACTGCCATAAAAATAGAAAACAAGGAAAAAATAAACTTAGGTGATTAGATCATTCATGAAATAGGAAAGGCTTCCTGATCAGAAATTAAAAAAGAAAAATTCAAATTCTTTGAGTGGGGGAAAGTTAAAGAGTTTCCCACGGGTGGTGTCACGGACTGCCAGTGAACGAATGGCCTTTGGACCTGCTCCCAGGGTAATCCCTGAGAAGGGACTCCATCTCTCCCCTGAACCATAATCTGGTCTCTCTATATGCTGCTGCTTGTTTTTGGAGTAAATTGCAAACCTGCACGAGGAGTTGAATAAACAAATTACTGCCTGCGCATGTGTGTTCATTAGAAAAAACCACGCTGATTACTTGGAAGCCTGGCATTTCATAATATCACAAAGGATTTTGAGAGATGAACAGCAACAGCAAACCCTCTGTGGAAACCAATATCTCTGCCTGTGGGAAATGCAAAGGTAACAGGCAATTGTGACTAAAAATGCAATTACTACAGGAGAAAAAGATTCACTTTCCTCCATGTGCATAGAAATCATGAAAAGATGTTTTCATCCTAAGCCAAGAATGCCCAAAGCTGAGTTTTATTCTGCACATAGAACCAGTAATAATCTCTTTTACCTATTATGCTTCTCTCTGAAAAATATGTATCCTTCTCCATCTCACCTAGAAGAGTCTCCACTTCTAGGCAATTATTTTATCAGATGCAGAGAAATAAGATAGAGACAGCAAATATTTTACTTCGAACATTTAAAATTCCTGTTCTCTTTTTTCTTCTTTCTGTCTTTTAAGATCAGATTTCTAATGCAACATGAGTGTGCACAAGACAGAGTTTTCCAAGTTTTGAAACAAACCATCCTATGTTTAACTGTAAGCAAAATTTAAGAGAAGCACAAGACCACCCAGTGCAGAATACAAGAAAGGCACATCCTGCACATTATGGGATGGTCAGAGCTGGTAAAACCCTACATAAACACCAGCAAAATACCTTGTCCGTCACACTATATTTGCTGTTGTGCCCCTTGACCTGGCAGCTGATGGCTCTTACTTTATGTAGAGAAGCTCAGCTTCCCAGAAGACGGTAAATTTTCTGATTTTCCCAATCAGAGACCAAAATATTCACATGCATCACCCACACACCTGGGGTAAGCTGGAATTACGAGAGCTTCAGGAGCAATGTGCAATGATTGCTGCTCTGCTGGACTCCTTCACTGCAGGAAGAGAGGCTGCCTCTCAAAAACAGGCCATGGAAGATAGATCTGCTCATGATCCACATGCAATTGAAGAGCCACTGTGTGGCCTTTGCCATTTGTGCCAGCCATTTACTCCTGCACATTACCCTTTTGACTTCAGCCTTTCACTAGTAAATCCAAACCCACTGACTGCATTTAAGCTCATTTGCAACAAATCTAAATTAACCTCTGCTTCACCCAACCTTCATTTTCACCCAGCATTTGGAACTACAAAGGCACCCTTTGGAAACAAGCCCAGACCACGGAGACAATTCAAAGAAACAGGGAGGAGTCAATTTTTAGGATTATTTGCTAATTTTAGGTTGTGACCATGCAAAGTATGAATATAAATCCCAGAGTTTTGCAGCCAGACCTCTGTAGACAGACACTCTGCACCATACACATTTTCAATGGCTTAGAGGGAAATTGCGCAGGAATGAGAAGCCATCTTCATGGCCCTAGGTCTAGCAGGGAAGCCTGAGGGCTCTCTTGCATTATCTTTTTGCTGCAATTCCTTCAAATTCAACATGCTGACCCCAAAATACAGTGTACTGGTCTTCTGTCTGTAAGTCAGTGTACAATGTTGACCTCCCCAATGTTAATCCCAATGTTGAGTGGGGTTAGCTAAGGAACACCTCCTTAAGGTGAAGTGGATAGAGGTCCATGATTTGGCAGAACAGACAAGGACTCAGTGCAGCACACACTTTTTTGTCACACTGAACATTGCTCCTGCACAAGAGAGACAGAGAGTACTGCAGCATTCCTGAAAAGCCTTTTGGTTAAGAAGAAAATGGCTTAAAAATCGAAACTGTTGCCTGAATCTGTCACTGACTCAAGTACAGAGAATGAAACGGTTGAAAAATAGATTATTACTTTCACCTGAGTATTTCAAAGTGAGGCTGAGCCCTACCAGAGGTGAGGAGCATCGCCAGTGTGTGAATCGGCTGGTGGCTGGGATCAGCTCCCCAAGGTTTGCTCGGGATGTTTTCAGGGTCAGCAATGGCCGCAACAGAAAGGACAGCAAGATCAGGGCACGGCAGGTGAATTAAAAGAAGAACCAACTTTCCGATCTGTTTTTAAGGTATTAAATTATCTTGGGTAGTAGGTGCAGCTCAGCAAAACCCTGTGACCACACCTTTGGTGGGTTGTGAATAACAGATTATCATTATTTTACAACAGCTACAAATCATGGCTGTGCCATTACTTCTAGAGGGAAAACACAGCTGCTTTCTGAGGACATAACGGTCAATTGATAGGCAGTGCTCTGACTTAGGAGAGGTCTGACAGTGTATAAAGCCTTTCAGCAAGGAAACTGCTGTAAATCTTCCCCAGGCAGGCTGAAGTATCTGAAGAAATACTTATTCCTCACTGATCACCGAGCCTTAGATTTGTGATAAGACAGAAATCATTACCATCTGATCCGCTAGACCGTGAGATATGAATCAGAGAGTCTATGCCCTGTCTGGACTTGACAAGTTGTATCAACATAATAAAAAACACCATTGGTCTGACAATTCTTTTGGCAGCCTCAGGAGGAAAAAAGAAAGGGTGATACAGTCCAGGCTGCCCTCTGGTTCCTCCAGGGCAAAGCTGAACCTTGCTGGCAAGGTGAGGAAATCCTTGCTAGTGATACCCTACTGAACTGGAGGTCTTTAATGACGGTGCAAAAACAAAACAAAAAAATTATGTACCGACCTGATTTTAGTTGCATCATCCCCACCAGACACGTGCTTTGCACAAAATCAAGAAGAGTGCTTCTGCCTTTGGTGCCATCAGCCACAGCTGCTGGGGTTATAATGTTTGAGTGAAGAAACCCCAATTTTATGCTTTCAATAAAAAATGCAGAACAATCTTCCCAGGACAAGTTTTTTCAGTATATGACAACTTTCAGTTCACCCTTTGCACCTGAAACAGTGCATGAAACTACACAAAACAAACACAGCCCTTTCTGATGTGTTTTGAAATAAATTGTCATCCACACTTAAACATATTGCATGGTACTACATTTCCCTGGGGCCCCTGATGTTGTTACTACCCTGACAGACACAGCCGCCTCCCAAATTACACTTATTCTGACCTTATACACACTGACACAGAAATGCCTTTAAGACAATGTTTTGTCTCAGAGGTGCTGCACGTTCACACATGCACACACACACATACACACAAAATTATGTCAGCCATTTAAGTAATCCTTGCTTGGCTGTCTTTTAAAATGCCTCTTTCATCTTTCTGTAACCAAAGGCTTTAATATTCAAACGCTCATGAGCACCAGCTTTATTAAAATTAGGGCTTGGGGAAATGGTTTCGAAAAGGAGAAATGAATATTACCCAACCATTTAAAAGATACTAATTAATGGAGTTCTAAAGCCCAGGGAGGCCATTTGATGGAGCAGAGATTCTTCTACCAGACAGATTTGTAACTTAGCAGTTCGAGTGGCAGAGGCAGAAATAAGAGATGAGTAAAACCAAATGCAAGTAGGTTAAGAAGAACAATCCTCCAGGTGTTGCGAAGACTCGAGGGTTTAATTCTGTGCCAGAGATTCGAGTTGTCTGCCTGCAAGCTCCATGCATGAAGACTTTCTTCTGGCCCTGACACAAGTCAGTGTTTGTGTCTCTTCCTTGCTGGATCTGCCCTGTGCTGGGAACAAGAAAGCGTAACCCACACAGCATTCAGCCACAACCAGCTGAGAGCGGCAGCTGCCAGCAGTGATTGTGCTGCAGGAGTCACCGGGGGATTTATTTTAAGACAAATCTAATCTGGAGAGTGCATGAGCATACCCATACACAAGTGCACAAGGAAAGATCTTTGCACTGGGAGTAGCAGAGACACACCAGAATGGTCAGTGCTTTCCATGTAGACTTTTTACAATTATTTCACCCGAGCGTGTAAAATCAGGGGAACCTCAGCAGCCCCCCACTCTCATACTCCCCTAGATCCTGACTATCACTTCTAGTCTCAGCAGAATAAATGAATTAGTATTTAAATCTGTATCATTGAGCACAGGTACTAGTGTCCTGCTTTTTTTCTCTCTGTCTCCTGCTCCCCCCTCCTTTTTCGTTCTTCTCTCTGTGCACAGATATAACCCTGGGTCAAGAACTGAAAATACTCCATGGACTAGAGGAATAGATTCTTTTGGTGGACATATATATATACATACATATCTACTCCAGCTCCATAGCAGAAAATACGTCTCTGAAGTCTGACAGTGATATGCAACTGGAATTTCAGTCAGAGGATCTTTATTATTGATGCAGTTCTTGCCAGGTCACTTGCTGTAAAAGAGCCGGGGTGGAATGGTGACTGGAACCCATGATCCAAGAAGGAAAATGTGAAAGGCAAGGTAGCAAGAGGGACAGATGCTGGAGAAAAACTCATCTCCAGCCTACCCTAGCACGCAGGGTGTCTTGTGAGGAAGGAGCGCTGCATCCTACAAGCACAGCTGCCCTCCACAGCTATTGCTGAACTGAGCAATTAATTTTAGAAGAAGAGTATGCTGACCCTGTTCTGCTGTAGTTAATCTATCACTAGGACTTCAGAGCTCCAAGATATGCCAATGCAGCAAGTAGATGAGGGTAGTTACCTGGATTCTGTTTTTTCCAGGTGGGAGCTCTGTCCTTGCCCTCCTTGCCTACTTCTTTTCTCCCATGAACCTACTTGCTGAGCGAGGCAGGTCACATTGCATGTGGCTACCCCCTACCTCGTGGTAATTCCCTTAGTGTAGTACCAGGAGGTGTTGCAGAGAGCAACACCTTCATATGCCATTCACCAGACCACTTAAGAAAAAAAAGACAATTTATTATCCAGATATAATCCCAGCCTGTGGAAAATAATAGGATGAAACAGGACAAATGGGGGAATCAATAAGGAGCTAACCATTTCCTCAACTTACTAGACATTCACACGCTATGCCCACCTTGTTCTTTCATTTGCTATTCTACAAATAATACAGAGAGCAAATATCAGCCCTCCTCCCACCAGTTCCATCATCTTCCCATTGTCAGATGGCAGACGAAGTGACCATCCCTATTTCCCACAACCCACCTGATTTCCAGGCCCTGGGGAGAAGCTAGACAACTTCACCCCTTCCCCAGACTTCAGCAGGGACAGGGAAGGGAAGCTTTAAAGGGGTCCTGGGAAGCAGGACAGGGGGATGGTTGGGTTGTAGCTGTCACAAACATCCCCATCTTTATTTCCGTCCCTGGCAACCGATGGGTGTTGCTGCCATCGTGACAAAAACTGAAGGAGCAGAAGGTAACCCAAAATGGGGGCAGAGAGATAGGTGGCTTTCTTGATATACCATAAATAAAGCCTTTTTTGTCACTTCCTCTACACAACCAATGCTCAGGTTCTCTTCTTGCATAACTTAGCCCTCCAAGGCGGGCACTAATCCGCCCATCCTGCCCTGTCTACAGGAAAACTCCAGCCTCTGAGATCCCACCCAACTTTTTGGGGAAAATTAGGGCAAAAACAACCACAAAGGACCAATCTATAGCAATGTACAGATGGAGCTCAGAGGGGCTCAGCCCCCTCAGCTGAGACTGTCACTGCCCTAATGAACTCACTTATGATTGATTTTCAATTATCAAGCTCACATTTTCTGTCTTTTTCATTCCCAAATGAAATTCTCCTGGTTCAGAGTAAGTTCCCTACATTTTCCTAGTTGTTCTTTGAAAGCCTCCAGAGTGCCATTTGCTGGAGAGGGCACCCCATACAAGTGCAGGGCAAAGGCCATGTAAGCCTGTAAAAATTCCTTAATGTTTGTGAGGAGGCTGAAATCCAGGCATTTCAACTGTGCAGCTGAGACCTCTTTCTGTAATGGGACCCTGTTTCAATTGATCGGAGTCTGAATTGAGGTTTAGACTTTCGACCTCAGCTTGAAGATCTGAGTCTGTCCTGTGGCACATTGTCTCCTTATGTTGGTAGTATTGAGACTGCAGGCCTCATATTAACTCAGTGCAATCCGTTTGCATTACATTAATCTGCACAGAGGATGGTGTGCCACTGCTGCCTTTTCCTCATCAGCCTTGACTACAGAATTCCCTTTGGCTGATGTGATAAAAGCTTGAGATATTTGAAGCAAGAGGATCTGAGGATTTGGATAAAACATCAGGTCATGGAGGTTGAATATGTTATTGCACATCAGCAAAGCAAACGTACCTGTCCATACATATGCTCTTTGCCTGGAGCTAATGCAAAATAATATGATGTAGCTTCTCTTTGTTTCACTGTCAGCTAAGTTAAATTGCATTATTCTATCTTTGTCACAAGCCACGAACGTGTGCCCAGACTGCTACCTCAGCTCTTCTGATGTTTGGTAACTTGTTAAGTTGCTCTCGCTTGATCATATGTCAGAGCCTGGAGTCCTTCACAGCTGTCATGAAGTCCTTGGGAGTCCTGGTTTTGTTACCCTGGGACGTATTCTTATTTGCAAGGACTGGTGCCTGCAGATACTACACATTTACATGGGGTGTGACAGATTGGATGCCTTTTATTGATCAGGAAAAGCAGTGTACACCTCCCAAGAGACCAGCACTTTCTAATTCAAGCCCTTCCAAGTCCTTTTACAAGTAAAATAAAAAAATGAAACCTGAAAGGGGATATTAAAGAAGAAAAAGGTTCTGTCAAATCTCTCATATCTGCAAAGCTACAAATAGAGAGATACTTTCTAAGTTCATAGAACTTCACCATTTTCAGAAAGCTATTGGGAAGAACAGCATCAAAAAATGGTGTCTATTTCTCTAGTAAAATACAGATTGACCCTCCTAAATGAAGACAGTCAGCAAGAATTATATGATCCAAGACAGAAAACAGCAAAAAATCAGAATTCATGTAAGTTTATCTTTTTAACTTATGTCTCAACTCCAGCAGTCTGTCATAAAGAAAATGAAATACAAACTGGAAACACGGGCTTGTTCTATTAAATGCAGGGGGAAGAATAAAACTATTAAATATATTTGTTTCTCTGCTAATCCCTCTTCATTATAGGACATAGCTGTTTTGCTTAATGGTCACAAATGAATCCAATATGAACTCAGACAAAGGGAGGTTTCTTTTCTGTTTGTAGATTAATTCATTTGTAAAAATATTTCAAGTGCAGTCAGCATCAAAGTAAAATAAAACCTCTGTCTCACACAAGCAAAAATTTACCATAGCGAGTATCTTTCTATGACAACTGGCAAGAGCTAATTTTTCCCTGGAGCCAACTTCCATTGGATCAGTAATGCTCCAGTCTATAGCAGAGAGAGTTTGCGTTAGGATCTGTGTACCAGCACGCATAATAATGAATCACACCCTACATTGATTTAGTAAACCAATAGGTTTTATTAACTCAACAATGAGATTAAAATGGATTAAAACAGGAGAGGGGCTCTATCATTGAACTAGTAATTTACCCCTGATTCTACAGCAAGTGCAATTCACTTTGTTTTTAATGCCTGATTAGACTCCTCTCAGTACTGCTGAAATGTTTTCTCCAGGGGGGGAAACGTGTAGTGGATATAGGCGAATCCTATACCCACATGTAACTACAGAGAGGGCAAGCAAATAAGCCAACTTTAATCAGAGTTGGGACTTTTCAGTGTTATCCCAGACAAAGAAGTCAACGATTTTTCTTGGCAGGGAGTTCTGAAGCCTCCTGTGCTAAAACACATAGAAAAGGCCCTCAGGACTGCAAGGAAAACATTGGCTCATTCTATGATTCTACGATTCTATGATGCTCGCTATGCCTGCACTGCCCTCCTCACCCTGACACCCAGCACCTGCAGTGTGGCAGAGGCAGCTGGGTCGCAAGCTGGCTTTAAACTGCATAGCTCTGGCAGCGCCACGCTACCGAGCAGCAGCACAGAGCTGTGAGATCTGCCTGAGAATAAAGTAAACTAGGTCAAGCAGAGCTGCATTGCTACCAGTACCCAAGCGGGCAGTTGTAAAGCCGAGAATACTTCTCCACTCCATTATCTCTAGCTGAGATTTGCACCTGTCCCATTAGTTTCAGCACATTCAGGATACTACACCAACCTTCTGTAGGACTTCCTTGGGAGTCCTTTGGTGCGAACAATGTTTTTCAACTCACTGACCCAATTATGTCTGGGGGTCTGTGGGTTATTTCTGAGGGATCTGCAGTGGGCAACTATAAATCTTGCAAAACTGTAAAGCTATTGGCAGTAGGTTCAGAATTGCTGGATAGAGGGCTTACACATGGAAAGCAACTGGGTTTTAGAGACCAGCAAATTGAAAAGGGTTGAAAAACACTTGAATATAACACTTCCTAGAGTCTAGAATATCTTTCCATTTGACTGGCTGAACCACCTACCCAAATGCTCTTTGGCCTCAAACTGATCTTAATGGAGATTCATGTTACTGCCCAGGTGGCTCTGAGCCCAGCCCTATAACAGCTGTTTTTGTAAGGGTTGGCCTATTGGGTATGGAACCATAGAAGACAGGGCTGGAGGAGACCCCAAGGAAGTATCTAGTCCCCCTCCTGAGCCAGGAAAACTAACATAATGAGTTTTTAATTGCTTTAGTATGATTTTTTTTAAAATAAATTGCGTGTAATCATCGAGTTACAATGTACCTATGCAATAAAACTAAGCAAATATTCAATATCTCTTCACAGATAAAGCTAAAATAAATCTAACTCTCCCTTCGTGAGTTAATCCACCATGAACAACTCAATCAATAACCATCCTTCTAAGCCATCATCCACCCACCTCCTCCTGATTTCTGGGAGAGGTTTGATTTAAATTGCCAATAGCTATCCTCACAATCACTGTAATTATGACATTCATTATTATTGCTATTTGTTATCAGATCAGTAAAGGAAATGCTTTTTCCGTCTGTGGGAATTTGCAAGATTTTGAAATGGTTTTCGTCATTCTGGATTCATCAGTGTTTGTGAACCAATAATCCAAAAAAGTACAGATCAGATCAATGCACAATTCATTTAGATACCTTGGAAGTATTTCATTTAGATGGTGGTGAGCTTTCTGAAATAAAAACATAATTAACTTAGCTGTTTAAAATGAGGAAATACGATGGCTTTGCCTTTTAAAAATATTATGGTTTCTTCAAATGGGGAAATTCATTTAAATTGAGATGATCTACAAACAGTTTGTATTGACCTACTGACATTCACCAACAGAAAAATCACTTAATCTGAAATATGTCAACTTACCACTTACTAATAAAAGTTTAAACAACACGTACAAAGTTGCATAAAATGTTGTTGCTGGTCAAAAAGGAAAAAAGAATGGCCTAACGGAGTTAGGCATGATCAGGGATTTAAAGTCTGAAATTTCTTAGATATTTTTGATACCATCTCAGTCTTCCGGTCACACAAAAATGACCTCTAATTCTGCAGCTCTAAGAGAGCTTTCCAGAGCTCTCAGAACTTCATTCCATCTTACATAAGTTTATTTTTATGCAAGTCTTAAATAATAACCAAACCCTTATATGTCCTTTTAACTCTGAAGGCCTTTATTTAGAATGAACCTGATTTTATTACCTTTAACCCTATACCTATAACCTTTTTGTCAGTTTCAGCCAAATGCTGTTTATATCAGATATTTCACATGCAGCCTCTCAAGCATGGGCAGCTGACACAGACTTGACTTGTCATGGAGTTCAATCTGTGAACTTGGCAATTGCATGAGCAAGTGACTCATGCCCCAGTTCGTGTTTGTCTCTTAGCTCAGACACATTCATCTAGAGAAGAGCTATGAAAGTAACTTTTTTTTGGGGGGTGGCAATTCTGATTGTATAAGAAGGCTATAAATCACATTCAAAACCTCATGCCAGCTTCCTTTACCATCCTGCTTTAAAAAGGTTACACCTAAAGACCTTTTCTGCTCATTTCTGGCATCTTGAACTTCTCTGACCCTTTGTCTTTGTCTCTTCTCCCTAAAACCTTAGGGCGTGTAAAGTCTTTCAGCCATTAACTGTCATTTCTCCACAAATGCCCCGACTGTGATACCTTTGCCTGGTCTAGCTCCAGCCAGATGATTTTGTCTGTATAAAGCAGTGATGCTGAGGCTCAGCTGGTCCTTACTGTGAGCCTCAGCAACAGTAGGAGCTCTGGGAGGAGACTCTGCAGACCACTTGTTTAACCACCCATAGAGGTATTTAGTGATGGCTGCACCAGTAGTTCCAAGCAACAGCAAAAAGTCCATTGCCTTGAAGAGTATTTATGAGCACTGGAGATTTAAGGAAGCCTATGGTAAATTGTCTCAGTTCCTGCCTTTGTAAAAAGAGGGTGATCCACTGAACGCCACCAGAGAAAGAGGGTGATGCTCAGCTAATATGTTCTGCTGGAGGCACTGGGGACAGTCACTATGATATTACTGGCTCCAACATGTAACGGAGTTGGGCTGGGTGCAGCAAGCTCCGTGTGACTGTGTGAGAAATCCAGTAGCACACAGGACATCTCCTTGCCTAATAAAGGAAGGAGTGAGGCTGAAAATAGTATAATGCAAGGAAAAGCTATGTAACTCACAGGGAGATAAAAAGAAGCACATAAAATATGCTTCCCAAAGAAGTGATGTAAGCTGAGAAAAGAAAAATTACTTGAAACTCCAGCCTGACCATTTTGTTACCCTGGCACCCTACTGCCATGTTAACATGGGCGTTCAACATAGCACTCAGTGTGAGCATTTGCCTCAGGTGAAGAACAGCAATTACAGTATTTCCATAGTACCATCTATTTCTCCTTAAGCTGTCTGAATTGTCCTCTCTTGAATCAAAAAGGCCAATCATATAAAAAGGTCTTTAAGATTGCTCCAAACAATAGGAGGAAAGGGGAATATTTCTGAACATACCTGCAAAGTTTGTGGGATCAGCCTGGGGAAAATCGGTCCAACTAACGTTTGGTTCATAGCTAGGTTCTCCAGATGGCATCAATATATCATAAGGAATCAAAGAGAGCCTTTCTGAATGCAAATTACTATTCACATTTTACCTAATTTATGCAAATTAGCTCATTCAGCCTTCCACCTAATCCTCTCTGGAGTTACTCCAAGGTTTGAAAGGAAAGATATTCTTCTTGCGAAATATATATAATCCATATTAATTGCTTCTGATAGAGATGAGTGGGATGGACAGCTATTCCAGCAGTTAATACTTTAATCGCTTCACCTCAGCAGCAGCCCTGCCTCAGGTGAACAGACCCTGACTATCTGTCCCTCTTGCTAACGTAAACCACAAATGGCTGCGTATCAGGATGCTCCCGGGTGGACTGGCAGGCAGGCAGATTTCAGGAAGGAACCGATCAGCATTGAGCAAGGTTGAGGAGCAAGCTGGTGTGTGGGCAGATCTGATAGGCAGCAGCCCAAACTGCCTTGGCTACCCAAACTGGGAAGATGGCTGCAGGAGGGATATGAGGCTCAGTAATGGAGCTGCGTGGATGGCCCCAGGGATGCTAGGCTTTGCACAGGGATGTCGTGAGAGAGCTGTGAGGGGAGGTCAGACCGAACCATGATGAGAGGTGCTGAAATGCACCTTCTCACCCCTCTGAGCAAGGTGGAGAGGCAGCACTGGCAGAGGAGAAATGAAGGGGTCAGCACAGCATCTCTATTGAGCTATGCCAGAGGCATGGGAATGCACTGGGACCCATTTGATCGATGGACTCCAGCACATTCTGTGCCCAGCCACCATCAGCAAGATGCACTGGTGTGCTCCCACACCTTTCCCCACTCCATCCTGAACCAGGAGAAGAGGATTTGTAGAAGAATGAATGGAAAAATCAGAAAATCATTGAGTTAGGAAGTCTGTCAAAATGATTCCTTTATTAAGAAGTGATTAAAATATGTTTGGGCATATTGACTGCAGTCTGTCTTTGTTTTACTGTTCGTGTGTTATCTTGAATAGCTGTTCTTTAACCACTTACTAGTACTTATGGATTTATTATCGCTGTCCTTTGTGTCTGTACAGCTGTGATCAGATATAGAGATAAAATAAAAAGACTGATTCTGAAATCAATGAATTAGAGATTTAATACATTGATATTTCATCACATATCACTGTAGAGAGAAGAGATTAATATGCAAGCACTAAAATGTACTGTGCCACTTTGTTGTACCTGACAGACCTCAGAATATCTCACTCCCAGAATAGGTTTTGTCAGTATCAACAGAGAGTGTATGGCAACCTGTTACACCTGTAGCAAAACCCACCCCAATCCAAGGGGCTGAAGCATATGTTAGGTGCAACAGGTGACAACTGGGCCTGGTTTAAATTTACTTTACTGATATCACCCAAGCCTGTAATATGCTTGGCCCAGCGGTGGACCTGCATCACATTACACAACACTTTTGCGTTATCTCCTTCCCAGACCAAGGCAAGGGCATTGGTCAATGTTTTTCAGCAGATATTTTTTTCCCTATAGCACTGACAGTAACAAGTCTCCTTTTTCCAGTCAGGAAAACTTGTCTCTGAAGCATTTTGAATTGACATTTCAAATACAATTTTTGTGTAAGGTCTGCAGGAAAACACTGAAGTAGTTGATTGGTGACTTCCAAGAAATATTTTTTTTTTCTCGTCTATAGGGAAGACATGGGATTTTCTGACAACCCCTAGGGACAGGTATATCACTACACTGTACTGTATAGCTATATTTGTATAACCTGACTACGTTTCTGACAGATCCATAAGGTTACAAAGAGCAATAAGTGGGAAGAACTTTCCTTGCCCTCCAACTACGCATAATGGTGTTTTTGTTTTTTTTTAACGTAAGTAATAGTAGAGCAGAGAACATTACATTAATTTCCAGGTTATATCATCTGAACAGAGCTTCATTCACAATAGGTTGATCACTTTGATATAAAGAATGGCTATAAAGTATGTAATTTGTATAAAACCTTAGAAAGTTGACGTTGCTTGTTCAGACCTCCTCTTCAGCAAAGTGGTTACTTACAGATGTCCAGGGACAAATCTCACACTTTTCAGAACAAGCTGTTACTCATTGCAGATGCCTGCAGGAGTTCAGCAAATCATTCATGAACTGAGCTTGGTCAATCAGTGCAAGCCCCACTCCTAAACTGCTTGGAGAGCATCTTTCATCAAATTAACGTTAAGGCAACTTAGAAAGAAACCTTGAAAGGAACATACTTAAGTGAATCTTCATCAATTTCTAAAAAGATTTACTTGAATCAATACAACTTTTGACTGCCACCAAGCCACACTTCTTTAAAAGCTGTGGACAATTCAACAAAACATATCTCAGCACCTCCCTTTTTCAGGGTTTAGGAATCCATCCAACAAACCACTTAAGTTTAGGCTTAAGTACATGAATACCTCATTAACATCAAGGAGACTACATTACCTGAAGAGTATATGTAAAGTGCTGCGCTGGATTGGGGCTGTGGATACTGCAGTCATCATTGCTAGGTAAAAAAATAAGTCAGACAAAGCATTTCAGCAAGAGGATAGTATGATCTTGAGAATTACTCAACAACAGCAAGCTGTGAAAGCAGGACGATGATTGACTGATTATTTTCCAATTCATGGGAACCCACAGGAGCACCTAAATCAACTCCTTTTGAATGCTGCAGGGTGACTTCAGACCAGCGATTAGAGCTGAGTGAAATGTTTTGATTGAGAATAAATTAATTCAAAAGTACTGTTTTGGCTAAATGGAAATCTTTTCCTGACCTGATTTGAATATCCTCTAATTTTCCGTTTCCAAAGAAAAATCCCAATTGAAATTTTTTAAGCTGTATAGATGTTTTTAGTCTAAAGTGTATTGCCTCTTTTTTGTGGGAAAAGAATCCTACTTAAGTGAAAACACTGTGGCAAAAAAATCCAAACAGAAGAACACATGCTTTTATTTTTAGCAATATCTCACTAGGAAAAAAAGACTTTTTAAATTGTAATTTTTAATGGAAAGATTTGTGGGTTTTTTCCTCTTGGGAAATACAATGATTTTTTTAAAAAAAAAAAAAAGAAAAAAACCCTCTATTTTAAATGTGGCAAGTTTTCATCAAGAAAAAAAAAAAGAAACTAAGTGAAATGAAGGACAAAGTGCCTCTGTTCTACATCTACACAAAATAAACTTTTTTATTCCGCACCAGCTCTGGCAGTTATGTAAAGCTATTAAACTGGGAACTCTCACCTTCAAAAAACTGCAAGGAGACAACAATTTGCAAATGAAGGGTTTCTTCCTGTCCCATATCATCGAAAGGGAGGTTTTTTTCATAGATTCAAACAGTTTTATGATCAAACATTATTATTTTTTTTCAAAATCACAGGATAGCCAGTTCCTGTTATCAGGGCATGATTCTATTTTATGCTACAAAGAAATAGGAAAATAACATATAGGGTAACATCACTGCAAGCATGCCTTAGGGATACTCTTTCCATTCAAGCACTGTTTCCCCACAAAGTCAATGAACCAAAGAATAGTCTTACCTCACAGTATTCACATTTTAAGATGGACTGTAGAAATATTTCTCTTGCTTACCTTGGGCTTATGTTCACGTAAAAAATCACTGCTCATAGTGACACCCTGATTTCCTAGAGAGAGAGCTCATCCTCACCCCAGTGGCCTCTACTTAGCTTCAAGCACCCCAGCAGTTTTCAATCAACCAGGATTGTATCTTGTTGCCTATGATTGAATCATATTGATTTTTAATGAGTTTAATTGATTGTGATTGTCTCAGCAGCTGCACTGACAGCCTTTTATCCAAGGCTTGATTGTGTTGTAGAGTCGAAGGGTGCATAAAGGGCCTTATGAAAGGCTACATAGGTTAATGGGGAACTGGAAAACCAAAGAGACACCTAGAATGAACACCTATAGAAGAAGCCAATGATGAGTAAAGGCAAACAATTTATTTGACTTGAAATAGGTTATAAAGGACAATAATTGTTTTAAATAGAAAGCTGTTGAATTATAATTGGAAGTAATTGAAACTCACTGAAATATTGAATAAAACATTAGATATTTTAAATAGTGTTATCTTTTCAATTATCTTTGGAAATAATTGCAGTGAAGCCCATGAACTGTTGTGAGAGGAAGAGAGTCACCCAGGGCCTATTGTCTTTCGTAGTCATTACACAAAGTGCTTAATGGGGAGGTGTTTATAAATAAGTACCAGCATTAGTTTCTGCTCTGGCATTTCCTGAGTGAGTGCCAGTTTTACTAAGGGTGAGAAGGGAGGTAAGCAAGAAGCAGTATCTGCTATTTTCAGAGCCACTGTTTAGAAATTAGTCAGGAAGACGCACCTCTGTGGAAGCCTTCCTGTCTTGTATATTGGATTTGGGGGTTTAAAGACACATTTTCTTGGCTGCATGTTGTCAATCTGAAATGTTTTTCTGAATGTTTTCAGGACAGCATGCACACGTTGTCCTTTTTTAACTAGCGGAGCTGCTTGAAAACAAGGAAGACTTCTCCGCAAAAAAAATGGTGTTCATTGGTCACAGCACTCAAAGGTTGTCACATCAACATATGTATCTATTTTTGGTTTGGTGTCAAAAGTTGTAACTGCCTTAAGTTGCTAGCATCAAACACAGTATTTTCACAGAAGAATTCATGGAAGACATGTTATACAACTTCTCAGCTGTGACCTGAGACACTGCCCAGGCATGGCTATGTACTGTCCTCTCTGGAGGGTGAAGGTTTGAATAATCATATTGTGGCAGACTATAGCTTCATGATGTGTGACATCCTGCCAGAGTTTCAAGGTGATTAATTATTACACTGGGATTGATGAATTTTGAGATAGCAATCGTGATAGGAGCAAAGCAGCATTTCACCTACAGAAACATCTCCACACATTCTAATCAGCTCATACATGAAAATTAGTTTGTCAAGTTCTCTTCCTAATTGCCATGGGCAAAATTTTCCCAAGTGGACACAAAGTAGGCAAGGAATTGAATTGCAATGATTTCAGGTTATTTTTGGTCCCATGGAAATAAACCATCTTCCATCCCCTTGATATAGAATTGGATATTAGATATTAGTCTATTAATGCTACATTTCATATGGGTTAAACTGAGGAAAAAGGAGGAGTATCATTGAAACATCATTTGGGGAAAATTGCTGAAATGGAGTGGCAGATGAAGAGGATCTGAATGATGGCTTTATCTCCAAGGAGAGAAAGAGAAGGGTGAATATGGAACATGTACAGATTAAAAAGCAGCTGAGCTTCAAGAGACTAGCATAAGCTATAGCAGTCTGCTAATATTCCTGAAGGATCTATTAACAACGGGATGATTTCTTCCCAGCTGATCATCTGTTCTGTGTTAGACTAATATCTACCAAAGTCATATGCTGGGCATCTGTCTTCTTTGTGCTTCTTCTCTTGAAGGACAAATTAGAAGGGGGATTTTGCTTTTTAATACAGCTTACAAAATCTTTTGTGTTCCACGTGGGCAGAGGGATCAAATGAGAGTCAGCTGAAGGGGAACAGATTGATCCTGCAATGTCCTCGACCATGCCTGTGCTGCACAGTATGGTGTGAAAGTTGCTGAGCAGACTGCCGGTGACAGTGTGGGGAAGGCTGGGCATAGCTGGACAACTCCAGGTGCTCTTTTAGGGCTCAGTGACATGTCAGAGTTACTGGTCGTGAGCTTGAACCCTGTAATCCATGTAACACCCTGACACAACACCTCCTAGGGAGGTCAGATGCTGAGGCGAGGGCCAGAAGATCTAATTACTGACTTGCCTGTGTAATTTTTGCAGCTCTGTGTCTACAGGTGTCTCTCTTCCCACAGTCCTGCCTTGTCTATTTAGTCTAGGGCATTTGGCCCTCTCATTATTAGTAACACACACCTACATTCATACTATGTGATGGCTTCTCTAAAAAAAGAATAATACTTTCCTCATCACTGGAGCTCTTTCACTGTGACAGAAAAATAACAGCAAGCTGGCAACTAGCTGATAACATTTATTTGGATCTGCAGTGATTCTGCAGTGAAAGGTCTGTGATTTAGCTACCTTGGAAGACTGGGAGACAAGGGTCAGAGTCTCATGCAATGAGCCCTTGCTGACACAAGTGATGCAAAACTGGTGAAAGGTCCATCAGCAACTGGAGAAGCTGGGACATCATGGCTGATCATTATGGTGCAATTTCCAATCTCCTCCAAGCTTGCCTTTCTTCTTTTTTCGAGCATGAAGCACTGTGTGATATATCTATCTGGAGATTGCGCAGGGTGAGTGGGGGAGCATGCAAATGTAAGTTATAAGCACTGGTAGGAAAGGAAGGAAGCACTTGCTCAGGATGTCTAGACAACACAACAAGCGATTAGACAGGTTTAAAATTCTGCCAGCAAGTACACACGGCAGGAAACACAAACGTAAGGAGAGCAAGAGCCACCAGGCTTCACTTGGCTCCTGTTACTTCATCAGGGCTAATTAAAGTGTTCTTCCCTGAGTCCTTAAAGAGATCGGCTATGACAGCAAAGAATTTCAAGTGAGATGCACTAGTTTAAAGTGGGGGAGGTGGAGAAAGCAACAGGGAGGTAGTAATCTGCATTGTCAATTCCTGTTCTGATCTGCTCAGCGGAGAGCATTCAAAGCTAGGTGAAGCAAGGCCAAAGACAAGGCAAATGGATGCTCTCGAGTTAATTCATGTTGCCATACCATTTGCCACATCTGAGGCAGAAAGGTCTCAGCTGTCTGCAAGGTCCTAGCCCTGTTCCTCACACATGTGTCACTGCTCAAACGCGCTGGAGTTTTGCAGCCACATGACACAATCCTGAAATGTATTTGCCACTTGTTCCTCAGTGAGTCTGGATGTAAGAAGGTGCATGCATGCATGCACTGCAGCCAGGCAAGCGAAGTGACAGCAGTCAGCAATGATTTTAAGTAAGTACACGCACATCTGTTGGGGCACTGAGAGTGTAAGCTTCTTGTCCAGCCATTTTCATTGCCCTGTCCATCTTTCCATCATTTCCATAACGAAGTTGCCCTGTCTCCCAGCACTTTGGGAGAACGATCACAGGATGCTGATTTGGAAGTTACCATTGTGATCATGTCATGAAATGTAATCCACTATTCCAGGTGCATAAAAGAGACACAAAGTTTGCACAGACATTCCTACACTTTCTGAAGTTTCAACTTTGCAGCCAAAAAATGCAAATATGCATATGCATAATACAGATACATCAAAACTGAAGTCACAGGTTGGGCCAAAATCAGGTTGGCAGCTTCCTTTTAAACAGTTTTATGTCTCATTAAGTATCCCACAGGAGGCTGACTACACCAACTACACTTTATCGATAGTTGAGAGTTTCTAGCCTGAAACAAAACAATTATTCATGTTAACTAGAGACCGGAATAAGCTGCCCCAGACCAATGTCCCCTCAGAACACATGCAGACTCAAAATCCAGTCTCAGATTTGTTTCCTGATGTATTTTTCTGTTCACCCAGGATTATAATATCCTGGTGGATGCTTTCTTTAAACAGGTTAGCACAACTGTTTTCCTGGGAAGGTCTTTGGAAGGAAAATAGAATTTTTCACACGTGCTCCAACAAAATATCAGCATATTCATAGAAGTAATATGTATTCCTCTAAGAAAATCACTGAAAATGAGCTTATCTTAACAGCAGCACCAGCCTTCACAGCTGTGTGTGTCACACTTTTACATGAAGTTCTACATTCAGGGGCAAGGTGAACGGTGGGTGGTATTTCTATTTACTGCCTTACATCTCAGGTAACTCATGCACCAGTGAAACTTGTGAGATCAATGCTACAAATCCCCAAGAACCCCTTAAAGTATCACAAATGCTTTCAAGGGAAACCACTATGAGCTGGTGTGTGTAAAAATTGTTAATTCACTCAGTACTTAGATCATCACTGAACAATTCACCATCTCCCTCAAGACCCAACTCCCTTCGGCTGCTGGACAATGCTATTTATCCCTATTTCACAGATGAGGTACAACATGATGAAGGACCAGTGGCTTTCCAAAGAGCCCGATATCCTCAGTCAGTACTAGCTTCACAGAAAATTCCAGCCTCTTGGATGTGGAAACAAATTGGAAAATCTGGCTTTAAGTGCTGCAGTGGGAGGTAAGCTCTTCTGAATGTTGTTCGCATACACAGGACCACTCAGAGTCCTGTGAGACTTGACCAGTATCGCACAGGAAAGTGAGGTAGCTGCACAGCAGAGAAGGTAACTGAACCCGGGTCTGCCAAAATCATGAACTGATCATTAGACTAGCAGATGACCTAGTCATTTTAACAATTACTATAGCAGCAGCTCATTTTCATAATCTGTTCTTGTCATTCAGTCAATGTTAATCTGCTACCAACAAAATAAAGATAATCATCCATCCCTAAGTGTTCACTTATTACTTGTAGTTTGTTGTTCCAGTGAAATATATGTGGGATTTACTGCATCACTATCACATTCCTCACAAACCTAGGGCAATATCAGAAAAAATACTGGACAGGTGAGTTAAATGTACACAAAGCTCCCCTCAACTCAGCTGTAATTTTTTCTCTTGGTATGAAATTCTTCACATAACGAACCTAAATCTGGGAAGCTTCAGTTATGAAATGGGAACCTCCATTACAGGCTGTCTACTTAATTATTTGATAAGTTAATTAATCTCCTAAGCAACTGTAGAACTGCCGTTTCCTTGGTAAGTGGTGGAAACAAAGTTTAGCAGATCCCATGGGTCTTGGCACAATAGTGCCAATAAAACTCTAGAAAGTTACATAAAATAGACACAAAGTGAGGTCAAACTGTCTCCATAGGAGTAACTGCCATTGCTTATTGCCTGAAGGTATTTAGGTTGCTAATTATTTTGCTGCAGAAAATTATGGTTTGCCTGTTTAGTTGCAGCTAAGTTTTCAAGAGTGGCCTTTATTCCCTTCAGAAAGATATCGAATCATGATAGGAAAGGACAGAGCCTCCTGCCTTGTTAAAACAATGGCATTGTCTGCCTCTTCTCAACAGACAACACAATTACAGCTGACACAATAACTGATGCTGAAGTTTTCCAGTGAGAAAGATGGACACACATTATTATCCCATCAATCTTGTTCCACATGGTGTCTTGTATCTCTGGCTTTTCCTACTGTGGCAGCAAATTGACTGAAGCACGCTGAACAGTCTGTTTCAGTTCCCAAGAGTACCCCGTGACGGAGCAAGGGCATCTCACAGGGCACGAGCAGAAAGGTGAGCCCAGAGAAAAGACCACTCTGTGTGAATTGAAGCCAAACTTACTTCCACCACCTTCTTTACTTGCTTATGTTTCCATTACGCAGTATTCATTTCAAAGGAGACATGAGAATGTCCAACTTCTACTTATTACACGTGCATTACATTGCACTGAGCAACTGTTTGACCATTAACAGCAAATGTCCCTCATTCGCACCCAATCCTATCTGAGTTTAAACACAGATGCCGATGAGACATCTGCCAGGTCTATAAGTACATGGAAGCCCAATGTGAATGAGTTATGTATCTATTTAACAACGTTCAAATCATCTAATCTAAGCTTCAATTTTGCCCAATTTACAATTACATTTGGCACCTGTTCACGTGTATTTACTGCATTTCATGTGCTTCGTAATCTCTACATCCAAATCATGGAGTCGAGCTTAGTCCAAACCCTACATCTACTGTTTTCTATCTCTTCTTACAAACAAATTCTGTTCATATCTGAAAGATGCCTGATTTCTACCTGTCCTCTGCTTTTCCCAATAGCTGAACAGAAAATTATTTTTGTTGGTTAATGACAATAATATGATTATTCTACAAATAAAATTGTATATTCCATTAAAAAAAAAATAAAGCCCCTAAAACACATTGTTCGGCACAGCTGTATTATTCCTGTAATGAATAATCACTAAGGATGTTATTGTGGATGCAGTTACCATGCGGCAATGTGAATAAAATGTTTTAGATGGAAAATTGTACTTCAAGAAAATGTATGCAATAGTACAAATGTATTACTGCTCATTAACATGTATTAATTCAATGAAAAATGCCTGACTGAGCTGGTTTACATAGATTAGGATGGCAGGCAGTGAAAGGAAGCACTTGGATTTGGTTAAATGGGCTGTGAAGATAGGAGGAACTCTAATCCAAAGCGTAGAAGCGAACCACCAAGACAGGCTGTCCAGTTACGCTGGTATGGTTTGTTCCTTCTCTCATTCATATCTGTGTTTTTATTATGATGAAGAATCAGCATTCAGTGCTCCTGATGTATTAGCTCTACTCAGTCCTTTTCAATCTGTATTTAAATGCTTTCTATTTAAAAATAACAAAAATAAGACAATTCTCCCCAAGGTAGCTACTTAGCAGGAATCATCTCATTCTTTAGTGTCTCCAGGATGGAGAATCTGAGCTCCTGACGTGCTTGTCATTGTCAAGGCAAGCTTATCCATGCCTAAAATACTGAAGTAATTCACTCATTACTCTAACGCCTGTGCACGACATGCAGGGTTTCTTCCAGCTCCCCAGACTGCCCCAAGTGGGGTATTCCCACAACCCTGAGGGGGAGATTTCATCGAGACTCATCAGTGTTTCAAATTTTGCCAAATGCACCCTTCTGTCCGGGCATGGTTAGTTACACATATAAAAGAGAACAATTTCGCTCTCCCTTCTGGCTAACATTCTTGTTATGAGAGAAATAATTGCGCTACTCGCATGCTCAACATAAGATGTAGTTTTCCCTGAGTTTGTTTAAAAAACACACAGTACAATCCACAAAATAATCCGTCAATCTGGTGGCTCGCTCAGCCCCACTGCCTGCACAAAGTCCCACTTCTGATGTGGGTCTGGCTGACACCTTCACTTTCCTCCACCTGAGCAAGAGGGGAGGTAATGTTGGAGAATGTTTGGGTCAGAAAAGGCAGAATACTCACTCCAGAGGCAGGCTAGGCTGGAGAACAAGGTGACCTAGCATGGAGTCAGCAGGGATGAGGTATGAGGAATGAAGAAGAATCAAAAGAATTTGGGGGTCTCTGGACTCAGGATTACTGCACTATCAACAAACAACAGATATTTGGAGGCAAAATCTGCACATGACGGGTTTTTGAGGACACAGGGGTGTATCCTGCAGTGTACATGGATTTTTTCATACTGCTCTATATCAGGGTACAGATGAGTCACTACCAGAAATGTCCCTTGGAGACTTTTACTGGCAAACTAAGAAACATCCCAAACACAAAAAAATACTCCTCTGTGAAATGCCCATGCTCAAAGCAGGATCAGATTAGGACTGGGCAAGAACCTAGAAGCAAAACTCTGGAGCACCTGTTCTTCAGGACAAAGTTACAACAGCTACAGTGATAATAATATTTGTCCCAAGGGACACCTAGTGTTCTTCCATGCTCTAGATAAAGGTTTAGGACAAGAGATGTGGTGGTGACCTACAAATTAGGGCTGAGCACATTGAAGCTGGCGTGCTATCCTCAAGTAATACCTGTGCGTCTCTGGCAACTTTAGTGCAGTCCTTACTCCAAAAGACAAGGATTTATATCAGTTTGAGACCAAAGTTAGCCTTTGTGAAAGCAATCAGAACAGGTCTCTCTTGCATGCGTGATAGCTACTAATTTTGCACAGACAAGGCTGGTAAAGTTAAAAAATATGAAACATCTCTGCCTTGGAACAGCGTCGTGTGTGATCCTCATTCAATCCATTTTGTATGTAAAGTCTGCCAGATATGCCCAGTAAAAGATCTGATATTTCAGCAGCCTTTATTTGCATAAACCAACTCAATTTTTACACACAGAACTTGTTCCATAGCACTTTCCTATTGGGACACCAGGATGTAAGTATGCCTGACAGAACAACAAAAAGGAGGGCCTTATGTTTAGAAGAAGATCTTTTTGTATGACTTTGCTAGGACATAAAGGTTATCCAAACCATTGAAAAATGATATTATAAATGACTACAAAACATTTACTATCTTCTTTGCCCAAACAGCCTCATAAATGTCTAATGCCCAGTCTTGCTCACATCCTCAACCAATTTCCTCTGCCTTGCAAAAAATCTTAGTGACATCTCAACGAACACAGCTGACCAACATGAAAGCAAGCATTGGGGTCCCTGTAGTATGTTAAATCCCTTCCCCTCAATAGAATCCGATGGGATCCTTAATGCCCACTTCTTATCTAGGAATTTTTGAAATGATGGTGCTTGGATCACTCTTTCTACCTATGTTTTTACGCACATGGTTCCCAGGGCTCTAGTGACATTCTAATAAGTGTATTGAATTTTGAGCTATTCAAGGGCTTTTGTATATTATTTATGAGAATGGATTGATTTGTCTCTCATGTGAGGGAATATATGTAAAATTGAGTTTTGTTGTGGTTCTTTCATTGCTCAATGTCTCCGATATGATCACAGCTTCATAACAATTTCAATATATTATTGCCAGAGGTATTGTAAAACAGGGAGACATTATCCTTCATGTCATAACTCTTTCTCTGCTGAATAAACTCAAAAGCTTTTTTTTGTTTGTTTGTTTATTGATCCTTACTTTGGAACATGGTAAATTAAGTGAGTGCTGTTAAACAAGAGGCCAAATTCCCCTGTAGTTTCACCAGAATGGACTTCAATTAGCTATGCTTCTATGACTATGCTATGATGCTATTCATAGGCAGGTTATGACATTGTCAACAAATCAGTGAAATTTAGGCCCCTGTTATGTCATCTGGAGCTAAAAAATACAGATTTCTTGTGCGTATGCCTTGTTCCCCATATAACAGGAACTTCAGCCAATGTGGTCATAAATATCTCTGACATGAAACACCTGCAAGTTACATTGGCATTGGAAGACAGCTCAGTCTCAAAATAAGCCTGGGAAATGGAGGGAAGGGAAAAAAAGCAGAAAATACAGGGTCTTCCAGAGGTCCTAATTTCTGCCATCTCGTTTCCTACTGTGCAGCAAAGGGAGATTTGTGACCCACTGTCTGACATGCCCTCAAAGCCAGAGTTCTGTCATGGTCAAAATTAGATACTTACGGACACACAAGGAGATTGTTTCCTTCTGCTGTTGTTTCACTGTAGAAAATATGAACACGGAATTATCAGGCACTGGCTTTTTTAATAAGAGAATAGGGGGTTATCAAATTAATTTTGTTGATGGCAAGTTAAAAACATACATCAGGTTACTCTACACACAAGGTGTTTTTGAACCCTTTGCCACAGGATGTTGTGGATGCTAAAGTTTTACATGGGTTTAAAAAGTGGTAGGATAAATAAGGAATGAAAATTCTGTAGGGGATTACTAAATAAAAGGATATCACCTCTAGTTCAGGAAGTGCCTCACCTGCAAGCTGTCTTTCAGAATGAAAGGTTCTCTGACACTATTCACAGCCAATTTGCTGCTAATGGCCAAACTTAAAGAGTGCTTGATAGAAATAACAATCTCAGCTAATCTTTAAATGACTTCTAAATGCCTAATAGCAGGGACTGTGAGAAGTTTACGCCTTCCCTGATGAAAGGCTGAAGTTGCTCCCAGATGCAGCTGTGCTGACATCGCTGCGGTGCCTTGCTCCGTGGATGCGCAGAGCGGGGACAGAGCCCTGCGGGGCTCTGCATTGCGCGATCCCTGTCACAGCCACGCTGCTTGCGAGCTCGCAGCACACCATCCTGATTTAACTCTACTTGGTTTTAGTCTACTTTTGCATTTACGCTGCTTACTCTGGGTTATCCTCATGTTTATTAAATAGATCCCCAGTCCAGGGTGTTGAATTGATGTTTTACGGATTAGTATAGAGGCTGAAACCTCTGAGTCGACTCTGTATTATCATCCCTATTTATCTTCCTGATGCCAATCTCACCTCTTGACCCCTATCACTCAGAAAAGATGCCCTTTAAAGTTTTTTATCCTATTTGGAAATATTTTGTTGCTATTCAAAGATTATTCCTTTGTCTTGGTTTTGTTTTTGTTTTTTTCCCCCTCTTCTTCAACTAATGACTCAACAGCTGCAGCAGCGTGCAGCTTTGGAGCACCCTGCTGCTGTTCTCAAAAACGAAACAGTCTGTACTTAAACCAATTTGCTTGTAAACTCTGGCTTCCCTGCCTCCAGTCTGCTAAACTGTTCATGCCCATCATGTCAATCTGTTTTTTCAATGCTGAGATCACGTTATCAGTGCCAACTAACCCACTACAAACTAAAGCTGCAGGCTATGCCTAGGGAAGAAAAAATAATGTCTCTGACCTCATCAGCTAACTACATTTTATTAGAGCAACACAATTTAGATTGACCACTGAGGTCTGGATGAAAGGCAAGGTCATTCTAAAAGGTAAATAATAAGTCCCTGTCATTGGGGTGCAAGATTTACCTCTGGAATCCTTATTAAAGGGAATCTCACTGCTATCACAGAGTTGTGAATATTGTATTTCAGTCTGAGCTCAATGTACCTAACTGCAATGCAAAAATATGTGCTAGAAATCGACTTGAACTGGTAAGATATGAGACACTGAGAATGAACACAAATAATTCTCAGCCAAGGCACCAGCAGGGGACTGATAGAACATATAACCAGGAGACTGGCTGTTTGTTTCCTTATTCATATTGTTTTATGATTTCATTTCTCTGGGCTGATTAAAAAGGGACTAAAAACCAGTTCTGGAAACTGAATATGTTGGTCACATGCTGTTCAAGTCTCCCCGAAACAGCTCTGCCACAATCAATCCCTTTCCATCTTTAAATTACCAGGCTTTTTAAAAATGATTTCTCCTAGCAGATGTTCACTATTCTGAGGGGATGAGATCATTCTCTGAGATCTAGGCTGAATTAGTCTATGAATATCTTTTAGCAACAGGTATCTTCTTGTACCAGCCTTCTCCTTTAGGTTAAAACGCTTCTTCCCTCCCCTGGTGTTTACAGCACTACATAGTTACCTCAGTCTTCAATTTTTTTAGACTGTACAAGACAGTCTTCCTAATGCTTCTGATAGGACTAGCTTTCCATCTTCTCAGTCACATTGTCCTGTTTCACAACCGTTCCACCCCTTTTGACTGTCGGACACCAGATTAGGAGGTCTGACCTTGCACAATAGCATTAGTACTTTTCTGTTTAAAGCAGACTTACACCAGCTGCTCTACTCAAACCCCACATTGACTTTTTTAATGGTGACATCACATTGGTGGGTCATAGCTATCTTGCCATCAATTGTTACACCTACGTTCTTCTCCTTTTATGTCATTTCCAAGTGGCAGATTCCCAGGTCATGGTAAATAATATTGTTACCACTACCTAAATTCATGACATTGCAGTCTATACTGGTAGATCCCATCCTGTTTGTTGTTCCAACACTCAGAATCATCTATCACTTCTTACAATAGTCCAACACTTCTCCAAATTGCAATATTTTTCAGGTTTTTACCCACAGAAAAATGTTATATGTACTTTTTGTACATAGAGCACTCATGAAAGTTTAAACCAAATTAGACTTCAGGAAGCCCCTTTAGGACTCGCAGTAGTACCCATCTTTCTACCTGAGCTTCTCCCTTTAAAACCTATTGTTTCCACTTCAGCTGTTTCCTTGTTTGCATTACAGTTCCTGTGCTAAACTCCATATTTGCCAATAAAACTAATAATTTCTCATGCAACACCGTATCGAATGCTTTACTGAAATCCAGATAGATTAGATCTACTGCATTTCCTTTGTCTAGAAAATCAATTATCTTACCAAAGCAAGATATTGAGCTAGTCTGGCACTCTCTAAGTCTTTGGTAAACCTATGTAACATTTTATCCCATTTTACTTTTACTTCCATGTCTCTAATTATTCTTTCCTTAAGAATTTACTCCAAAGCCTTTGTGTAGTCATCTCTATGTGTGATCCTAGTGGCTTTGACCTTGGTTTGCAGGGACCCTACACAGTGAGATTCATTGTTCAGATTCAAGATTTAGATACAAATGCCTGTACAGTATCATGATGTACATGCAGAAGTATCTGTGCACAGAGAGTGTAACAGGAGAACTAGAGCAATGAAGGGCTAAAACCATCCAGAATTCAGGAGGATGTACAGAAAGCATCATAAATTCTTGCCCTATTCTTCTGCTCTTTTTTAAACTCCTGCCAAGACAGCTGCCCCTGTGCAGCTATTTTAATGGTCTTCTGATGAGGATGTTCTGAGTTTACCCTGATTCCAGTAAAGTGTACATTGAACTAACAGAAAAGGATCTCAGCGGGTGAAGGTTCTGACACAAATAAGCATCTGCAAATCTGTTGAGACTAACTGAATTATGTCCTTTCATCTGTTCTGTCCTTGGTGCCCTATCCAAGTCCCAAAGGGAAATTCAGGTGTGACGAAAGCATCATCTGCACCACCGCTTGACACTTTGCTAGCCATTTCACATCCTTCAGAAGAACAGGACCAGTAATTGGTTTTGCTGGGGGAACGCCTCAGAGATAAATATTGTTCTTTTTCTGTTCTCTCTTGTCACTCTCTTCTGTCCCGTGAAATATACTATCCTCGTCCTGCTGAAGCTGCTATAAATGAAAGTCTGTCAGTGCTGCCATTATAAGCCCTATTTTCAAACTGTTTATCATTCAAAGGCAAAGATTCATTTTCTCTCCTTGCCACAGCTGATGCTGGGTGAAAAAGGTCAAGCACAGGCTACTGTCTAAAATATGGTTCCTCTGAATTTTTAAACATAACCAGAAGCGTTGTTGAGCAGAGATGGGCCAACCAGACTCCAACATAAAGAGTCACCAGCATATCACCCTATGAAGCCAAGCGTAATGTTAGAGTGGAAATAATAATGAGTACTATAATTATACTCTATCCTGTAAACAGTCTTAACTGGATTCCCACAGTCAGGCTTCTTCAGATTTTGGGAGATACACGAACCAGATCTGTTTTTGTAATCTGTGCTCATAAGAAAAGACATTATCTCAGCTCTTTCAAAAGCAGGCAGAAACAACAGACTTTCCAGGAACCACAGGGAGACAAAGAGCAGAACACAGTGTCAATAACTCCACATAAATTTAAACTGCTGCATAAGCTTTCAGATTCTATTGGGATGAACAGGAAAGACAGAGTGATCCACGAATGAAAGACGGAAATTTGACCTGCATCGTAGATGGATGATCTGTCTGTAGAACAGTAATTGTAGGATAGTCCAATGGCAGTTAACCTCCTTGTGTCCGGATCTCTCGTCCGTAAAATGATAATAATGATAACAGTCTTTGTGAAGGACTTTGAGAGCTGTGGGGGAAAAGTAATGCATAAAGATAGACATTGATATTTCAAAGGGAAAGGGAATAGCAGGTGTCGTAGATCTGGAATTACACAGTAGACAAATATTGCAGGGAGAACAGTGGGAGTCAGCAGTACCCTATAGTTTGTTGCAGCTTTAATAATGTTGGTGACTTTCCTATTCAAGTACAATATTTCAGGTAATTACTCCATTGCTCACTTATCAGGGAGGGGATAAGAAACATCTTAGTTTGCTGGAAGGACACAATTGGAGCCAAAAAAATAACCTGGTGTGGAAAAATTAGCAAATCCACTTTTTTCTATGCAGTTTTCCTAGAGAAATTCCCAAACACTCTTCTTTATTTTGAGGATTTACCTATTTTCTCAGCCATCAGTGACTTTTTGTAACACTAACACAACTTGCCCTTTGGGGAAAACACTTTTCCTTCCCCCAAAAATCTACACATTTCCCTGTTGAGGACAGCAACTTTCATGCGATTCCTCACCAGGCTGAGTGTTTGTACCCACACCTACCTCCCACACATCACTCCCAGCCTGGCCCAGGATACAGTCTTGGGAGAGCCATAGCTCCATCCTTGCTGAATCCCTGCCACTTTCAGGGGTCGTGCCTGACTTTGCACGATGCCTCCTTTCATCTTCCCCTGTGCTCCAGCCCAGTGCTTACAGAAGGAAATCAGAGTGAAATACAGCGGAGCAGATTAATATCCATTATGAAGGGATTTGGGGAATATGCAATCACACAGCCTGGACGCTTGGCAGCTCCATGTGTGACAGGAGAGGAAAATCAAAGTGAAAAGTGCATGCATCAGAGGGACAGCAGCCGGTCCCCTTTGATTAGTCTATGCAGAGCACGCCTGGAAAAAATCAGAGGGGAGTCTTGTCCAAATAGTGGCACAAAGATCAGGCCACAGCTCACACTAGCACCAACCTCAAGCAGAGTCGATCACTCATGCATCAGCTAAGCAAAGCTCCTCAAAGCTTCCAGGCTGACTGCCCCAGGAAAAATCAGTGCAATATATTCAGTGCAATAATGTGAGTCCAGAATAGCTTCACCAGTGGTAACACACAGTCCTCTTCACATCCCTGACCTCAAGGCTCAAAAGGTATTTCAGATGTTTACAAATCTAAAACTAGGCAAAGATTTCAACATCTGAAGCTCTTGAGTTCATCCACAAAGAGACAGATTATCTCCTCTGTCAAATATATTTGGAGAGGGCTGGAGGAAAGAGTTTAGTGATCCTGCTTTGCCACAGGCTGTTCTCCATTGCAGAAGGGAAAAACCCACGGAACGACAGCGGGAAGGCAAAGGAGGAGCACGCGCACACACACGTACCCCTCTCCTGCCCGAGGTGCATGCGTCCTGCTGACTGCAACGTGGGGCCCCAGCCGGCAAATTGCCACCTAACGCGTGCACAATCATGGGCATTTCAAGTAGCTTTCGAAATCCCTGTCTGGATAATGATGGAGTGGGTGCATCAGGCCAGGCCATCCAGCTGAGCTAAGTACACATCTGAAGAGCGCTGTTGAGGATGAGAAGGCAGCTGGCAAAAGCGGTTCTGCTGGCCGGCATTGCTTGATCGCCTGCAGATCAGCCACATCGGATCAGGCAGTGACTCCTCCCTTCCATGTACTCTCAATTCCCGACACAGGGCAGGCAACGTGAGGTGTCCACGATGATAAGTGAGTCAGAGGATATTGAGAGAGTGGCTTTTTACTCTGTATGCCCGTAGGTCAGTTGATCTCCAGGCTTCTCTCGGCCATACCCACCTGCTGGTCTGTTACACACCCAGAGAAGGGCTTGCTGCTGACCAATAGCCAGTGGTGCTCCCTCCACCCTGCAGACTGGGAGATCAACATCTGCCATGGCTTTCTAACTCATCCCCAGTCCTTCTCTACAAAATCCACATGGCTCTTCCATTTGCATAATTGTACTAGTCTGGGAAATTAGTATTTCCCCCCACCCTCTTCTTTCACTCATATTTTGCATAAAGAAGACAGCAAATCTTGGAATAAAATACAAAACATTCACATAAAATTTGTATCACTCCCTTCAGCCCTTCTCCCCAGATTGAAGGTAAACATAGCAAAAGCCAGTCTGCTGGCTGGAACAAATAAAAGGAACTTAAAGAAAGATATGATAAATCAAGACCAGGTTGCTCTCATACTGCAGTCTGGATGAGGTGACTGTCTTACGTCTATGATGGCACTAGCAGAACATTTTTATGTACCAAATTACAAGGGATTCGTGATCACTGAACAGAGACGTTACTGTAAAGCCTAGGGGTGACTTGCTGAAACTAGCTAAAACAGCTCTGGACTGTGTCCAAGAAATATCTGCCTGATCTCTTGCATTTGTGAAATCATTTTTAGATTAGAAAGACATTTTGGGATTATTTTCTTTCAGTGGGCAATGCAGATTTGGTAACAGAAACGGTTTGCAAAACTGTATTTACTCTACTGAATCCTTCTCAGAGGCTGAAGGGGGGACTTAGAAATTTCATTTTGACATTGAATTTTTTATTTGAATCTAAATGCTTCATTATGCCACCTTCAAACAAAATATTTTGATCTTTCCTTCATAAATTTAGTTTGGTTAGAAATTGCCTTCCACTTTATCTTGAAAGGTGTGCTCAAAACCCAGCTGCTACCTGTTATTAGGGAACAAAATCCCTTGCTCAAACCAAGGTGCTTTTTTCCCTTTACTTTATGGCTTGAAAATAGCAGGTCAAAAACAACACAGAAAAGAAGTGTTCTTGCTAGGGAACTGAAAATTGAAGTACCTGAAAAGCTCTTTTTCTCATTTTAGATTAAGTTTTTTTCTGCAGAGGGAAGTAAGCGTACATTGCATGCTAGTACACATTTACAACTCAACCTGTTGCATAAAACCTCCCTCAGATGGATGCCGTCCAAGTTAAACCATTAGAAGAGAAGTTTTCTTGATTAAAGGCAGAACGAAGCTTGGATTCAGCCCACTTTCCTTAGCTCACCTAGGTCTGAATTGCGATCTGGACATGCCTGTTTCTCTTCACTGAGTATCCAGGGATTCTGGGCCAACCTTACATCAACTCAGATACCTTGGTGAAGAAGCTAGAAAGGAGGAATCCTGGCCTTTGGTGCCCATGAAGAATGTCCTCCCAGGGCTGGGTGACTACATGACTATATTTTGGCTCAACTGCTAAAGCATCAGTGATCCTACAAAACCAAAAATAAATCAGATTTTTGCACAACACCCTTCCTATGAGATAGGCTGAGTCAGAAAGGCTACGGAATAGTTCGTCATTAACTTCTTGGATGCTTCTACCAAACCTGGGGGGGATACAGAATACGGAGAAGGTTCAAATAAATCTCCCCATGCCCAGGTTTCTATTTGAGTTGGGCATGGACTTACTCCATTGCAGCAGGTTGAGAAAAACCTTGTAGGAAGATGCCCCTGATTCAGAGGCTATTATCATAACCAAAGTAATTCTATGAGCCCAAATAATGATCCCAGACTTGCCATTGGGGTCCAAATAGCATCTTCTGCAGTAGGAAAAATTTAGTATTGCACCTCAGAATTGAAGAGTCCCAGAAAATGAGTTTTTTTAAAATTTCTTCATCTATTTCATGGGCCAAATAATTCCTGTTTGTGCCTGAAACGTTCCTGCCTCTGACTCATCTTCTTTCATGCTCCACCTTCTCCATGGGATGAAACCCTAGACACATCAACTCCTGTCATCCAGAATGCAGTCTGACAGTGACTACAAAATCTCCCTCGGGAGACTGTGAGTGCAAGCAGCTGCTAAAGCTACACAAATGGGACTGTGTGGCAGTTCACAGATCTGGCCTGCACACTGTCGACACATCACCACCCTTTCAAACACAAAAGCGATGCTCTTTTGTTGGAGTGGCTGATGCGTCACCACTGCCCCTCCCTAGAAGAGCTCAGTGCACGGGGGAATGCAGGGAGGCAAACGCAGAGCTTCTTTGCTCCTTGTTCACCACCCTGTCCAGACCCTGTTTTTCCATCAACAGCAGAGTTTGCAGGGGGCAAGACTGGAGACTCTTCTGTGGGGTGTTATGCTGCTGCATCATCCCCATCAGGCTCAGATGTCAGCAAGTCACAAGGGATCGACATTTTTGCTACTGTGATAGGAGGGTGACCTTTGTTTTTCCAGTAGCTCAGTCTGCTTTATCCAGGGAAATCACAGCAAGCGCACTGTGCCAAGTCCTGATCCCACTGAAGTCAGTGACACAGCTCCAGTTGACCTCAGTGGGACAGGGATTTAAGCAGCACCATGTAAGTCTATAGGCTTCTTGTGCAGTTTATGAAACATATGTGCTCTCACTCTCTGCACGCTTATTTGACTTTCACACTCTTGGTGGAAATGTGTCCTTATAAATTTACAAATAGCACAGCAGCTGTGTGTTTATGTAACCTCATTTGAGGGCCACATGTATTCTCACCCTTGTGCTATTAATATTTATACTGTCACAACCACATACACACAAATATCTCACACAAATACACATGGATGCAGCGGAACAATAAGGAAAATAGACTAAAACCCCCTCTGAGTCAGTCATGCCTTAAAAAAATCCATGGAAAGGCAGACCTATGCTCTTGAAAGATGTTGTGAAGGAACATTTCACTAGGTCCTGGTGACTTTGTGGAAACTTCTGTGCTTTTGCACCCTTAGTTTCTGCACAGCAACACCTCTCCCTGATTTGAAGTGACCCAAGTCCGAAATGTTTTGCAGAGTAAAGTCAGAAATTTCAGCCGGTTGGGAGACAGACAATTTATAGGGCAGCCAGGACTTCAAGTGCTGCAAGCTACTGATGGCAGGGCAAGCGACTCCAGCTGCAGCTCCCCGGCCAGTGGAACGAGCATTGTTCAGAAGGTCACAATGGAGCTGGGTAACAGCTCTTGATGAAAATTACTTTTTTGGGGGCAAAAATGCAGAATCAGGCTGCTTTAGTCAATCTGCAAATTACTCAACTTGCTTCAAATGCAAACAGGAAAAAAAAACTGCAAAACATAGAGCCTAGATGTTTTATTTTGACAACTCAGATGAAACATTTTGATTTCCTCATGCTTAGCATTCTTGAATTTGCCTCCATTTAATTTTGTCTGTTCCAAAAGATGAAAACTATTAGTGCTATCCTAAATATTAATTATTTTTTAACTTTCTGCTTTGCTAGAGTAATTGCTTTAAATGATCATTTAAGGTTGGCCAAGTGCAATTTCTTCTCTTCCTACCCTCCACACTAATTTTCTAGCTCAGTCAATGATCCAGCTCCTTGCAGGGAGCCCAGTCCAGCCTTTTTTTTCCAAGGTACTGAGACCAAAGAGCAAGCATGTGAAGGTGTGAGTAGGACAGGCTTTGTGCACCCATTTGCACAGTGTGCACAAGGCAGAGAGCAAGCAGCCTTGCTAACCCTCCTCCTTTTGTTTTGCAACGAAACTTTGCTGTAAGACCACATGGCTGTTCTGATGCCAGCAAGTTCCCTGCAGATGGAGAGAGCAAATAAAAATGTGCATATTTACATTATACATGCAGATTAGATAGTGTGCATTCCTCACAGCCTGTCCCTGAAACACCCTCCAAAAGGAGCGTGGGGGAGAATGCAAAGAAGTCCAACTCTGTTCTCTCATTGTCTCACTCCCACACTCCTGCTCTTAAACAATATGTACCCCTGGCTGATTAACCCTTTCTAGTGCCCTGCATCATGGTTAAAACTCTCAGTGCCTGGCAATCTCTACCTTTGTGCAAAAAAGTGGAAATATTTGCTTTCAGAGTAGTGCTAAATTCAACAACCAGCTGAAGTATCTGCAGGATGGCAATGGTTCTGATGGGGAAATTAATTGCTGCATTTCTTAAACTTTGCACTGTCTGGTGAAAGAAGAGAGCGGGGGTGTGCATACATGTGTGTGCGTGTAAGGGGTTACCCTGACATGGAGCTAAAGCATTGAAATGGTGAACTGAAGCCTTTTTGTATTTACAAAGAGCTTTTGCAACCATGCTGACTTCCACGGACCTTCTCATCCCTGAAGCTCTCTCTTCAAACACCTCTCCTCAGCACCCAAAATCCTGCCCCTCTCAAAGCCGGTTTCAGCCTCTCCTGGTTTGCTCCCTCCAGTACCCGCCCCCCCCTCCATCCTCATCTCCCTGTGCCATTGAGGGGAAATCCTAGGGCTCTGTAAGACCCTCCTGAACACACATGCCTGCTGGTGTCCCTTCCCACGGAAGTCCCACTATGAACCCAGTTTTGGGAGCAGTGGGTTCTTAGGGGGAGTAAGGAGCAAGACAGTGATGGGCCATCCAAAGTCTGCTCTTTGGGAAGGTCAAATATAGCTTCTTTGAAAGCAGTAGGAGTACACCAGAGCACAGCATCAGACTCACCTCTCTCCACACTATGCTGGATGATGTCTGGACTTAAAGCTCTTGCCTTCTACTGAGCCAGGCCCGGATTCCTGCTCAGCCCTGTCTGCAGTGAGATCACAAAGACAAGAGCTTGGGCCCATGGTGAAGCCATCAGCTTGCTCCAGGTGTCCCCTTCTTAAAAGGCTTGGAGCTAGACCCCTGCACATGCAAAAATAATGTGCTTGGAAAGAAGGCTGGGGTCATGCTTCACTGACAGCCAGGGTAGCAAAAGGCTGCGGGCAGAGACCATTGCTTGGGCCATGAGGAATCACCCTGCTGCTGAGCACACATGATCCTGCACCCATCCCCATCTCCTCTCTCACACTGCAGCATTCACGTCTGCCCTCCCAAACAAGGTTCCTCAGGGCACTTGTTCTTCTGGCTCTTCATCGAGCTAGCTACACGCTCGCTCACACATGCTCCCCTCGCCCTCCCACGCAGCTCTCTATTAGGAAGTTATGCCCCACTTCTCTCCAGAAAATCCTTGCCGGGCTCTGCCAGCTGCCACCTCGCTGACAGATGTTCTGCTCAGGCACACTCTATCATTTTTACATAGTGGCAGCCTGGTTAAATATTTCACGCCTCATGCCATACTTTTAGTGTTCCCAGTTGGAGGGAACAGTGTAGCCAAGTCCAGACGGAGCCATGTGTGACTTTGGAGCACTGATCCCCGAACTGCTCGTGGTCTTCCCTGCAGGTGGGTCACAGACCTGTGCTTGGGAAGAAGCTTTCCTTTGAAATGAGGTTGACTCCAGCCTTTTGAGCTGCAAGGAAAACTGCCTGCGCAGTACCAGCTGCAGGAAAGAGCTTGGCTGAATATAAGATACTGAGGAAAGAGACATTCATGGCATCTCCCTGGCAGATGAATAAATTATACTTTTTGATATATTTTTAAAGGTGCGGTTTTCCAGATTAGATCCATAGAGCATAAATGCCTTTGGCATCTTCTATATAGAGAAATCAACAGAAATGTAAGAGGTTATTAAGCATTGCAGAGTAGGATAGGTGAGGTGAACAGCAAAAAACAATGGCAGGTTGTGGGATGGAGCGCAAAGGGTGGTGGGATTACTTGGGGTATGAAAACTGAGTCTTTAGGTGGTGTGGTGTAGGAAGCCTTCTCAGCTCCTTCTGCCAGGTTTTATAATGTTCTTACTGCTGTGATAGCAATGATAGCAGAGCAAATGAAATATGGCTCAAAATCATAAGGAAGCTAAAACAATTTCCCTGTTTCTTGTTGCACATTTACAGTTCTCTTCTTCAAAGACCCTGCACATAACTATTTTATTCCATTTTAAATTGGCTTTCACACCACTTTCATCAGCATTATAGCTGGGTGCTTCCAGTATTACACCAAGGAATGTGACTAATATCTCTTATAGGTAGTTTGTGATGGTTCTCCTTTCTCACGAAGGATATTACAGGCTGGACCAATGCAGCTGTTTCTGACACTGATTAGCACGTATAGCTGTGTGAGATTAAAGCTGTAGCTAAAAAAAAAGTCCCTCTTTAAGGTCCCAAATCAACCCCTAAATATATGTGCAGATTTCAAATTAGGAAATTTCTTTTGCATTTTTAAAGCAGCTGTTTGAACATCCAGCCCGTGTTCACTTAGCATATACAATATTGCCCATTCAGAGCCCTGGAGCCCAGTTTACCTCAGTGTTACTTCAATTTACTTTCAGGCACTGTAATTCTCTGGTATGTCACTGCCAATCGTGTTGTGTTCTTTGAAGGTGCAGTGTATCAGTTCATAGAATGGCAGGTGCGGAGTTAAATGATTAGTCCATTGCTGTCCTAAAGGAAAAAGTAATGATGACCCAAGATCTTACCGAAGCAAGGGAGCCCCCGATGCATTGCATGAATGAGGCTGACGGATCACATTTACAGCATCTTAAATGCAGGTCTGGAGTACATTTTTTTTAAATTGGAGGAAAATAGTAAAGTCAATGTGGCACAAAGTACCACGCAAGTGTTGTGAATAAAAGCTTCAAAGGGTACTAAAGTGCCATTGATTACCTTTGAGAGAATCTTTAAGATCTCAAGTCCAAGATAAAGAACTTACAGATATACGGTAGTGCTAAACCATCACCTCTACATTTCTGATCATCACCTCTTCTCCAGTAGATGAATCCAGCCATTAGCATCCTGACAGGGGGTTCTCACTAAACATACACAAGGCAATCACAGCAAGTTACATTCTTGTTAAGTTCAACAGTATTATGTCCTTAAAAAGCCAACAGTTGTCACCTCTGCTTTAGCAGCTAAGATTTTAAGAGGGATTAACATGCCTGTTCTTAATGATTGCTTAATATCTTTCATATCTGGAAAGTCAGAATTCAGAGGTGACAATAAGATGCCTCATCACCTTTGTTTATATTTTTATTGTACCTCATAACATGGCTTGTTTTATAGAAATAGGACCTAATAAACTAAGATCATACACTTTTTGGGAGAGGAGAGGAGGAGAAAATTACACTTTTGGTTGATAATGATAACAAGATAGCTGTACGAAGCATTTCAGTAGATACTGACTGTCATTTTGAGGAGGAATTTAGAACAATGTAGGATGAGCATGGCATTAGTGGATTTAAACCTGACAGAGTGCAAAATGGAGAAAGGGAATGAAAAGGGCAATCACTTCATGTGTAACCTCCAAGGACTGATATTTCTAGCTCTCTGGGAAAGCAGTGACCCCCAGAAACAGATATCCATGGCTGATTCAGGCTGGAACATGTGTTCAGTGTCCTCTAAGGTATTGGGCTGAAGACAAAGAAGACTAGTCAGAGCAAGCTGGCATGAAGTACAGGCAGGTATCCACACTGGAAAGCTGCGCCATGTGCTGGTCTTCATAGTTCAAGAAAGCTGTTGGCAAATGAAAGATGCTTCAGGTAAAAAGCTGCAGTAAGTGTTTCAAAGACAGAAAATGTCACCTTAGACTCAAATCTCCATCTAGGTACCTTGTGAAAGACCAGCTGATGGGCTGACTCGGCCACAGCCAGCATCAGAGCTCCACTCTCTCTGCCTATGTGGCCAATACCTCTCGCTGTTAGCACATAGACTACATGCACAGGGACAGGGAGCAGCTTGTGTTTGCAGGGACCTCCAAGGAGAACAGCCTGGAAGTGTCAGAACTCCTTTCCTTTATAGGCCTGCTCTTGGGAAGCGTGGATAGAAGCTCGGTCCAGCCACAAACTGTGGTAAGGAGGGTGCTGTCATGCAGAAAATCTTGGCAGAAGCCTTCCACTGCTGAACCCTCTCCCAGCACCACACAACCAACCGAGCCAAGCGAGAGACAGCTACTAACAGGCCATCTCCCAGCCTGGCCCAGATCCGACTCACTGTCTGAGCCAATGCTCGCTATCACTGTGTTGCTTTACCTAGACAGAGCCGGACAGGTGGCACTGGCAAGAAACCAAAGAAAAGCAGTTCATTCCTGGGGAGTACTCTTCTATCCGTGATGGCACATGATAGGAGATGTGGTGTGTATTGGCAGCAAGATCAGATGTGCCTTATAACAGTTTCTGATGCTTTGGAACTAGCTCAGGCTTTAAATTCAGAGGAATTTGGTTAACTTGTTCTGTTTTGTCTGAATAGCACTTTTTTGTTTGCATGTGGCTTCTGGCTTCATCTCATGTTGGGAGTGCTGAAATTCCATCACAAATGCTGCATCATCACTTAGCTTTTTATTCTAGTCTTTCGGCACTACGTGACTGCTAATGAATCTCCAGCCATGCAGGAAATGGGAAGAAACAACCAACAGCTTTTTAGATAATGCAGAAAGACCGTGTCCTTCTGCCAACAGCCACCTCCATTTGCATTTCCCCTCTCTTCCAGCAACTGATGCTACCACAATATGGGATTAGCTGGAGGTCTCCTTTACCTTCAAGAATATTATTTGCAGTGGGAGGTGTTTTTCAGAGTGAGTGACAGTGCTGTGGTGGAAGGGAGAGACATCCCTTCAGGGGTCTCTAAAACCCCTCCTTGCATTTGCCATTCCTTAGTAATCTCTTCTCTGCAGGCCTGTCCTACCCAACCCTGCTCACCTAGTAATTGCTGAAGGAATCAAAACACAAGGTATGGCAGCTGCAGGCATCCAGTGGAAAAAAATCCTCACATGCACATGCACTAGTCTAAAAGAGAGAGAAGGAAAGAAAGCACATTAAAGGAAAGACAACATTTGCAGCAGGCTGGGGCGTCCTTGACCGAAGGAGACATCAAAGACAGCTTCAGTGATTTACTCTTCAACAGGCTGGCATCTCTGTGATTCACGGAGCTAATCAATTAGGTGATACATTCCCCCTCCCTGCCACCCCTTTATTTTCAACAGCTTCTTGCCAAGAGTGGAAATGCTCTAGAAATGAATGGGAACGGACATCCAGACCACACTGCAAGAGCTGACAAATACCATCCCAGAGGGTCTGAAAGGGGGTCAGGACACTGCTAAAGGGGATTTGTCACACAGGCAAGGGCAGTTTAGCCCCATTGACAGTGGATGCCACATATTCCTGGGCCATAAAACACAGTCGATGTTGCACTGTTGCACAGCCCCTCCATTTAACCAGACTTAGGTCTATCCCTGCCTCCCCCCTTCTTATGCCACATGCAGGCTTACAAGCCACCCAGCATTTTGGTCCTTCAGCCATATGCAAGCAGAGCCTTGGCCTTCAGAAGCACACTTCCCTCTGAACATACATATCTACTTCTAGAGGCAGTAACAGTGACCCTTTCTTAGACCCAAAGTGACTCTTCATAGTTCCTCCTTGCTACATTCAGGCGTACAGACATATACATGCACACAAATAAAAGATGCACACAAAAACGTGGAGGCACTTCAGGCACCCACGTGCACACAGATACACCTCTTGGTCATGTGCATATTGATGTTCAGTTGCCTGATTGACTCTTTATGCATTTCACACATGCAAGCACTCACCCTTATTTCACACACTCTGTGACATCTATGTGCCAACCCCAATGTATGCACCAACCTTTTGCCAGGGGCTGCTCTGATGAGTGCTAATGGGGAAAAAATTAGTAAAAAGCTGCATTCTGACTGTCTGCTTTCTCTAACTTGTTCCAGGTGGGATGCAGGAAAGCAGAGCTTGTTTTTACATCCCAAAACAACAGCAACTGCAATAACAAAACCCTTCAGAACTGTTCAGTTTTGAATCCTTGGCATCTAATGATGAAAAATAAAACACAGCAATCCTGCATTTTCCAAATGCTGCATCAGGGACAGCGCACTCCTCTTCATGTGAAAACATCATGTTGGCTGTCCTCTTGCAAAATGAGAGACACTGTCACAGCAGAGCAATTCTTGGTGAGGAGCGAGTCCCGGGAGGCACAGAGGCTGGGAAAGGCACCACAACAGGCTTCTGGGACTACCTTCATCTGGTCAAGTACTGCAGAAAGCAGCCTGCGTTTAGTGTTCGTGCTTCCTCTCTCTTAATGAGAAGGTACAGAAATCTGGCCACAGTTTAGTACAGTCACAGAATCACAGAATCACAGAATCACAGAATCACAGAATCACAGAATGTTCAGGGTTGGAAGGGACCTCTGTGGGTCATCTAGTCCAACCCTCCTGCCGAAGCAGGGTCACCCTAAGCAGGCTGCACAGGACCGCGTCCAGACGGGTCTTGAATATCTCCAGAGAAGGAGACTCCACAACCTTCCTGGGCAGCCTGTGCCAGGGCTCCGTCACCCTCAGAGGGAAGAAGTTCTTCGTCATGTTCAGACAGAACTTCCTCTGCTTCAGTTTGTGCCCATTGCCCCTTGTCCTGTCGCTGGGCACCACTGAAAAGAGCTTGGCCCCATCCTCCTGACACCCACCCTACAGATATTTGTAAGCATATATTAAGTCCCCTCACACCCTTCTCTTCTTCAGGCCAAACAAGCCCAGCTTCCTCAGCCTCTCCTCATAGAAGAGATGCTCCAGTCCCCTCACCATCCTCATAGCCCAGTCAGGAAGATGAAAGCAGTTTTGAGGGTTCGGGGAATAAACCCCTCCATGCATTATGATTTTCTGAAGCCCATGGTCATCCCAGGACAGAAATCTTGTCAGGGACACACATAGGGACTAAACCATCTTGAGTCATAGCCAGAGTCTGAATGAGCCAGTCAGCTCTAAGATGCTGAGCCAGTCATGCCAGTATTCACAGTGTTTAAAATTTCATTGAAGGTGATATCAGAAATCTCTAGTCTTTATGGCAGTAAGACTTACTTTCTGAATATGGCCACTGTAGTGCTCCCCATATGAATATGCTTATGCACAGCTCAAAGCAACCGGCATGAGTCTGAGCAGGTACAAAGCACAAGGAGAAAGAAATAGGGCTGCCCTGATGTAAATCCAAGTTCAGAAAAGAGCCCCACTTACTCCTGAAAGAATGGGAATTTTTCCCTATTTGTGTCAAGACCAATGACCTGTCCTAGTCCTTGATGGGAACTATTTCAGTGTCACTCTGAATGTTTGCCTACTGATCTTTCTAGGAGAAACACGATCCTAACAAAAATGAGAGGACAGCATTGCTCACCGGCAGAGCACAATCAGACAGAGATTTGTTGAGCAGGTGGGAACTCACACAGGTTTTACCCCTGTTTCTTAGCGTCATGAGACATAACATTATCGCTTTGGTGAAGAAATCCTTCCCACTGGGTTCAGACTGGAGATCTCTCACTCTGGCACGTTGTGTTCAGAGAATGCAGGGCACAAAAATGACAGTCTTACCCTGTTTTCTCCCCCTCAGCACAGACTGTCTTGAGCATCCTGGGGCGCACCCAGCTGAGCCCTAGCTCCTCCTCTTGCTGTTCAGAAGAGTCTCCTGTGAAAGCAGAGACATTGTTGAATATTTTCTGATTTGATCTGGATGAAATCTCTCATCAGATCCTGCTGCTCTTCATGGCAAAATACCCACAGGCAACAGAGTCCAATTTCTACCCGTTCAGCTTCAGGCATAAATTTACTGTTTTCAAAGTGGAGACAGCATCAGATGGCAGAGCGAAAGGGGGAAAAAAAAGTCTTTCACCAGCTGTGAAAACTGCCCTTTTATTTTTCATGAAAAGATATGAGACAAGAACAAAAGAAATGTTCTGCTGGCAGTTTCATTCCTCATTGGTGTTGTCGATAGAGAGCATTTCCTCTCACCATTCAGCGCTTAGATGTCATTAGTTGCTGGATCTCTTTTCAGCTTCCCTCCTTTCCCCTTGGTGAATTGTGTCCTTCTAGATATCATCCCCTGAATTCACATACAATTTTGAGGGGCAAGTTTTATCTGTTCTGCCTGTGACATGAATATGGTGGTTTCCTCTTCTCTTACCCAGGTTTCTCTTTTGAGGTAAATCCTCTACCTGCTTCTGTTACCTCACTTTGAGGTCTTGCTTCAGATGTTAGTCTTTCTGTCTTACATCTACACTGTATCTCATTAAAACTGTGCATTAGTCCAGATTTCTCCTCATTATAACAGGCAGAGCTTATGGGAACACAGTTATAATGAGGGCAAAGAGTATGGCTCAAAAACAATTTCTATTAGCTCATTAGCCAAAAAGACAAGTCAGACACCGCTGTTGTTTCCTCACTCCTTTTAAAGATCTAAGAGCCATCCCCTTCCCAGCCCACGGAGGTTAGCAACATTTAGTCTTCAAAATCAAGGCAAAGCTGTCTTCTTCACTGCGGACTGTCTCGCAGCCTTAGAAGTGTCCTGGACTCCTGTGCCCTGTGATTATATCTGCAGATGTTCGTGAGTCAGTTTATGTGGTTGCTCAGTGCTCATTTATCTCCTTCTCAGTTCTCCTACTACACCTGGGAAACAGCGAGGGGAGCCAGCACTACACACTGGCAACGCAACTGCTGATGCTCTTTCCGTCCCTGCTTCCAGATGGATCCAGTCCTGCCAGATGTTGTCTTTCTGATATTCTGCTTCTGCTCACTCATACTTGCTTGGGTTTGTACATCAGCCTGACCCATATTTGGAGTACAGGTACAATTCCAATCATTTACCAGAATCTTGTTGGTGGCATTCTAGTCTAGGATTGTGATATATTGCACACATGGGGAATGTCAGAGTTTCACTTTTTGTATGAAAATAGACAAAAACAGAGGGAGGTGTTCCAAGTTTGCAAATAAGCTTTAAAAGAGCCCACCCTGTCTTTTGCCTTCTTCAGCTTCTGGGTAGCATCCAGCAGGAGCTGCTATATACTTGGAAGTGTTACCAAGAACTACCAGTTCTTTCAACTGTAAAGAAGCAGAGCTAAAGTCATTGCCTAGGTTTTACCCTGCCCTTACTTAGGCAAGGTGGCTAAACACTGTGTAAAAGCTCTGAAAACCAAGGAAGGACCTTAGAAATTACGCACTCATATTGTTACATTGCTGGGACATTTCTCAGGATGAAGCATTTCACACTGAAAAATATCAGTGCGCTAAAAAGCTTAGGAGGAACTTCATTGCATTGACAGCCTGGCTCGTGTATTCTTATTAGCTACTCGCAGTACCTATCAGAGAGAAAAACTACCAATGGTGATATTAAATGCTGAACTTTCAGCTCCATTCAGTGCAGGCTCAAAACGTAACATTTTGACAGTCTCTCACAATGCTATGTCTCCTTTTAAGGGCGAGCTGACACGAAGGGTGCCTTTTTGAAGGGGTGATGTCTAGCCTTCAAACGACTGAAGAGAGATGATGCCACAACTAGTGAGTGCCCCATCCTCAAGAAGTGTGGCTGGCGTCATCAAGCACGCTCAGAGTCCTGCACTGCAGCTGCAGGGCAGTTAGGGAGCTGCTTGCTGCAGGGCCCTGCATGTGGCTGACAGAGCTGCCCAGTTGAGATAGGAAGGTATCACCTCCCTTGAAGCAATATGCTCCTCAGAAGTAGGAACACAACTATATTTGAAAGCATTATATTTTTAGCTTAACATTCATAATTTTGCTTGTGTACGTCATGGTGACTCATGTTTTGTTCCTCCTTCCTTGAGCGGGTGCTTGCAGAGTCAATGTGATTCTTTGTTTAATGTGTGGTCTCTCTATTTGAGGGCTTGTTGTTGCAGGGAGATTTGGCAGTAACAAGGGCTTCTTCTCAACCAAACTCTTTTTTGCTGTGAGAGTTAGGATAAATGTCTTATTTTTTTCCCTAAGAAACGCGGTTTTGGTAAAATGAAGATGTGGTAAATGTATATGCATTGGTCACATCTATCTGAAATAGATAAGGCCTCCAAATGCAAAAGGAGCAATTAACACAACAGAGAAGAGACCATCCCATGTTTCAAATCCTGTTCGTCACATCACTCCCAACCCCTTAGCAGATGTTCAGTCCAGATGATTCCCCAGAACATCTGTGCTACCTCCTCTACCTACTGCAAGCCACAAAACACCTCCCTGCAAGACCTCGCAATAAACTTCAGACCCTGCACAGAAAAGACGAAACCTTCAAAACTGCAGTGTATTACAGAGAAAAATGGGAGAGATCAAAGGCAAAGAAAGGAGCAAACAGCTCCTAATAGTTACCTCATGCTTTCTACATGCACTCATACTGACTTTTCCTAATGTAAAGCCACGGCACTGTGCTAACAGCTCGCACTTTTGTTACCCTGAAGCTCACTGCTCACCTAAGCTTTCTCTGATCCCTCCAGTGAGCCATTAGAGCACCAACTGTTGTGAGGTTGTTTTAGCAACAGTTTGAAAAGTAATTTTTTATGAGCTGTTTATTACCTTCTCAGATTTATTATGTTCCATTCAGACCGATTATGTGAAACAAAAAAAAAAAATCCTCTAACAAAACATGAACTAAAACAAATAAACAAAAAAGTTATTTGTCCTTTCTTCCTTTTTTTCTTTGCCCTACACTTTTGGAATAAATGTCGGAATGAATTTAAGTCAACTTTGTCAAAGGCAGTCATTGATCTTGAATATTTCAGACTTTGAGTATCCAAATGAAGGTTCTTGTGAGTGAATGTAGTTGCAGGAGGTGATTTCTGGATCCACTCCCATTGATTGCAAGGTGATTATCTGAGGCCTCCTGTCTTAGGAATCTGGGTGTCTCTGGTTGGACACATAGAAGAGAGTATACCTTAGAGAGCAAAACATTTTCAAACTTTCAAACATTTTCAGAGCTTGGTGGTGTTGATGGGAACCTCTCCACAGTCCAGACATAAAGGACTGCCAGGTGTTGCACCAAGCAGAGGTTGTGGGAAAGATGTCCTCTCCAAGAATATGGGGCTATGCAAACTAACATCAAACTGGTCAGAAGCATCTCAGCTACACAGTAAAGGGGAGTTCTTCAGCTAGCAGCACTGATCTCTGTGGTTGCAGTTTGGATAAAAGCTGGTCTGTTGACTTGTTAGGGTTTTTTTCCCATTTACTCTGCATTTTCCTTTAATGGTCCTAGCTGGAGATCAAAGCCACAAAGTTCAGTCCATTTCCAGTTTTTGCTGTGCTTTGGAAGTGATTGTTCAAGCAAGTACATGTGCAAAGTAGGTACCAGTCCCCCAAGACAGTTGCCATAAACCCAGCACCCCTTCATCACAGCCTCAGCAATGAGGGAGTTATATCATTGCCCTTGATGCCAGTGGGAGCCGGGCTACTGATTGTAAAAAAACTCTGGAAATTGCAAGACTAGGGCCTAGGAAATCCAGCGAGACTCAAAGTTGGACACCCGGCTAAACATTTTCACTTTCCCCTGACAGTTAATGAGATGAAATCCCAGGAGGATTCTCTGATGATTACAGCAGATGATGGGAATGGGGTTCCTGTGCAGCGATGAGCAGAGCTAAGATGAGCAGCCTCCTGCAATGAGGAGGTAGCAAGTCTTCAGAGTAAGCACACCTCCTGGCTGTGTGAGGCACGAATGTGTCCCTGAGACATCACTCCTCGTGGGTTTTATTTTTTTCTTTTTTCTGTTGTGTCCACTGACTGAAGAGGCCACAGAGGCCACAGAGAAACTGAACTCTTTAGGGCTGAACTCTCCTTCAGCCCTGAAAAATGGATTTTCTCAGGTCTAGCTGTGGCATCAAGATAGAAATAAAGCTCTTCAGTCTCCACAGTAATTAATATCCATCCATCAGCTTTAAATTCACCTGTGTATAATAAACGCAAGAAGCTAAACATCTTGCTGCTGAGCTTCCGGTAGCTGTCATCTGGGCAAGACAATTTATGACACCTTTCCTGAGCATCCTGTCGAGGGCTCATTCATGTAGTTCCTCTAAAGGCCAGATGCAGCCTTGAGAATATGAGAATCCAGAGATTTGCCCTTCTGCCTTGTTACCCTGCGTGATCATTTCTGATAAGTGTTCTTGTTTAATCATTTCCCTGCATAAAGCCCAGGGTTCTCTTGTGTTTGTCTGTGTCATATTAATAAAGGTCCATTTGGGAGGACGCTGGGGGTGGAAATTATTTGACCGAGGTTAAGTAACAATTGTACAAAATTGTTTTGACATTATGTTAATATCTGCTCGTGTATTATCCTCAATTTAAAGTTAATCACCAAAATTACCATTGCAGTTCCCAAAATCTAATGAAATAAGATTTGTTGAGGTGTGAATAATACAGAAATTGAGAAACGCACAGTCACTGTAAAAAAAACAGAATAAACTGCTGGCTTTAACTCTTTGAGTGCTCATATAAACTGAGGTGAGTTCACAAATTATATCAGATTTCTAGCACTTGGAAATCATGTCGGTGACTGAGTGGGCTCTGGAGCAAAGTGCTCTGCTCTTGTGCCTGCATGTGTGCATGGGGCTTAGCGCAGCAGGGTCCCATTCCATGTCCCAGCTGCCAGGGCACGGCCAGACATTTCAAGCTAATAAATATGAATTGGCACTTTAATGGTCGATGGATTTGATCATTACTTGGCTGTGCTAGGATGAACGTATCTGATCTGAGAAGATAAAAACAGACCACTGCTATCATGAAAAAGCATTTGAAAAAAGCGATTACCATAAATTCAAATCAAAAAGCTGTGAGGAAATGTTAACACAAAGAACAAAAAGAGATGGAGGAGTCTGTTTGCCTCTCATGTTACACCTGAATGAATATAGAGAAAACAGTGGAGGAAGAAGGAGAAAAAAACACCAGTGTTGCATTCCACCCAAAAGCCCAGCCCACAGACCACTGTTAGATGATTTAAAAGAAAAAATCAGAAACTTTTGTCAAAAGCCAGCTAAATCCTTTTCCACACAAAAGCTTGGTACAGGAAGAATTCAAAGAGAAGAATGTCACAGTGCATGCTACTGGGAAGAGGATTTTAGTAGCTGTTTCTTTAGAAACTGGAAAATGGGAAATGGTGGTGGATTTGAACCAGTGCTTCAACCACAACAAGAACATATACAGTAGTTAGGTCTGGGAAAGGGCATCCAAACAGCACTCCTAAAGGCTTGTAGCACTTAGATATCTGAGTAGGGTATAATGGGAAGAATGGGAGAGCTGCTAGGCTGCAGGCTTGGCTGAGAAGGAAAGAAGTCAGAGACACAGCTATGATTAGGGCTGAGTGGCTCAGGGTGAGTTTGCAGGGTGAGTGATGATCTCGGCTTCATCTATGCCATTTCAATTCCAGGAAGCAGGCAGAAAACAAGAAATGTGTGGCTGTGGTAATGATGCACAAAGCAAAACATGTGAATCCAGCTGCCCAAAAATAATGAAGAGAAAGAGAAATGAAATGGACCCAAGAAAAGATGGAGGAGAAACCAAACTCAGACGATCACAGCAGCTTTCCTTCAGAGTTGCCACAGGCAGAACTATCAGTTGCCATGAATCACAGAGCTAGTAGCATACCCTTATGTCCAGACTGAAGTATGCGAAAGACAATAATGACTCATGGTGCTTATACAATCAATACTAGAAGCAGTCATAGATGATCCGTTTTTTGATCCTCATTTCACACGCCAAACTCTGACTTACGGGTGAGGCAGTAAGGATCACATTTTCTGATAGAAAATTCCAATTTTCATGTGCAAAATGAAACAGTCTGCGTTTGCATCTGGTTTTCCTGAGGCTGGGTGTGCAGAGATATAGTCAGTCACAACCCAACCTGTTCAGCCACAGTAATTGCAGCCAGTTTTGCGGATAACAAGTGCAATTTCAAGTGCAGAAACAAGCTTGAAAGAGGCTGAAGACCTGATCCTCTGTATGCCTCAAAAAGCTACAGAATAGCTGCATTGTTTGCTTTAATAAATTCCCCATGGATATTTCATATCCTCTCTAAAGTGGTTCCACAAAATCCTGTTTTCAGCTTCTTCACCTACCAATATCTGTAAAATGACCCTTGTTCTTCCAGCCACTTTGGTGTTGGGATTTCGCTGTGACATCCAACCGAGGATGCTTTGATTCACAGAAGTAAAGAATTAAAGCTGCTTTTTTGTTGAAATTTTTAATGTTTTTTTATAGTACGATGAAGTTAAATATCTATGAGGACAAAACTGATAGCAACTCCCAGAAATAAGAGAAAATGTCCCAGGCCAAACTTCCTTCATGTGTGGACTCTAGCTGTACTTCAAAAGGAAAACTAATAGACTGAAATATTCCATAAGTTCTTGGAGTCTGAAATAAACCCACTGCTACAATGGTTAGGAAGGAGGTAAATTTTATAAGTGCCAGTAAAACAGGGATCTTTCCTCCTGGAACTTTCAAGCTCAGGCTCAAAAATCTGTGGCCTTTGTAGACTTTGTCTAATCTCTCATGCCTTATGCGTACCATGAGCAAATTGATATAGGGAACATGTTGTCTTCTGGTTAAAATGGCATTAATGCCGAGCTATGTGTGACAACGTCACCCTCTTGTAGCTAGGAAAATAACTGCAAGTGTAAGCTTCATAGTAGCACAACCACCTATGGTCACATCAGAGTGACTGCAGTCAGTCCAGATCTTGGAAACCAAACATTCCCAGGCTGGGCTAGTACTGGGATGGGAGTGCAAGAGGGGACTGCAGGCTCCAAAGGCACAAGCTGAGAGCTGCGGTCACAAATGCAAAGTAAGTATTAAGCCACACAACAATAAACCGATTTAAAAATAAAAATTAAAATCTTTGGGTCCCATTGCTGTCACCGCTCTGGCAGTAGGCAGTGCTCAAAAGGAAGGAACCCCATAGTGCTTAGTTAGAGGCTGTGAATTAGCTAAGGGACTGGGTATGTTAGAGGGAGCAGCTTCTGCAAAACAAAGGTCAAAATTATTCTGCCAACCTTAATCCAAACATGAGACCACAAACAGACATGAGAATTAGTCTAGTAGATTTACTATTTAAACTCCTCTCATTTTCTGCGTCACATCATAACTATCTGAATGTAACTAAATGTTTCCTGAGCTGATACCTAACTCCACTAGGGAAGAGCTAGTCTCTTCCATACTGAGCTACTAATCTAGTAAAGATTATCTATTGCACAATCTCTTGGAATAACTTCCATTTCCAGTACAGTTTTGTTAACATAGAGTTTTCCAAAGTCAACCAAATCAAAATGCTCATTGGTTCTTAGCAATGGCTAGCTAGACAAGATTTAATACCTTGGGAGCCCTTTGCTTTATCCTTGACATGACCATTTTGCTTTTAATTCGAGAAGGCTTTGTGGACAGACTGGTGCCTGCTCAGCCATAATTTTTTGTCCTTCTCTAATTAACAATCTCAGCACCATCTGCATTAACAAGGGTTCAAAGTTCATTGGCACTTTTGTTTTCTTGCAGAGGCCTCTGGGAGGTTACTAAGAAACAGCATTTCTACAAGGCTGTGTTACAACGGAATCTGACATACAAAAGACTACTTAATTCATTACATTTATTTAGTATCCTTATAACTAAAATTCCAAGCTCCACCTTCTATCAACAGTTGATTGCTTTTAAAGATTGTCAACAGCCAGTTACAGCATCTGCCTGAGCGATCCCAAACTTCTCTTGACCTCAGGGACAGAGAGCCTATTTCAGCTTTACCTTCACTCTAGCTGAGCAACCAGCCTTCAGGTTGTGTGGGTGAGTTTGGCTAGACTCTTCCCACAGAAAACAAATCATCTGCAAAAGGGAACTCCGGCCAGCCTTGCTGAATGGTTCACAAAACATTCACTTAGCCTGAAGCTGGGATTTGTGCCGTCTGAGCCAAATTTCAAGAGAGGCAGCAAGGGTTTCTAGTGCTGGGTCAATGACAGGCAGGTTATGGAACTTATGAGTAAGTGTTGAGGCCTGTCTCAGACCCAAGTTTCAGGGATGCAGGCTTAGCAAAGTGGAATCCCTGAGAACTGAAATTCTCATGTAGAACCTTAAGAACTGAAATTACAGCTCTCACTGCTTTTTCTTCTGGGATCTGGCTGTCAGCTGGAGCCCATTTGCACATAACCTCAGGTTTGCAGATACCTCCTAGACTTCTGAGACAGAAGTCATTTCATTTTAACTTGTGATGATGATGTTTTAGAAACCACAAGGAGAAACTCCTGCTCACAGGTCTCCTTAGGTATCTCTCCAAGTTATCTTCCAAGCTTTATGGCTTCTCCAGCGACAGTGGGCTCTCTTACAAACAATTTCCATCAGCAGCCAGCCTGAGAGCTGCCTGAATCACTGTCCAGTCCCCTGCAAGCAGGGATTAAGTGGTGCATTAAAGCTCTGTATTCTGTAAATCTCTGTTAGGCTCTGTTCTCTCTTGTCCACCCTGTTCTGGGCCTTCCCTGAAGTTGCTTATGTTTGGTCCTTCTGAATCTGAAATCATAAGGCACTGAGCACATTAAAACCATGGGAACACACAGGCCAGTGGAATTTACAGGTTCAGCCTCTGCAATGAGCCACAGACTTCGTAGCAGAGACTGGCAAGTTGGATGGAACAAGGGAGCTTGGAACCGTTGTTAGCCTAAAGATGAGTCCTGCTTTGTGTCATTGGCCTCGCACTGCTTAGGGGATGAAACAGATTATTCCTGATATAAATCTAGGACCAACAGTAAAAGACTCTTCATGTTGGATTTATTAATCCATTTTCCCTTGGTCCTTTTACTCCAGGCTTTGTAAACAAGAGAGCTGTGTTGTTTGGCTGGCTTGAGAGAAAGAGGTTAATACTGAAGACTACACAAGGTTCTGCAATTAGACAATTTCTTTGTAGCATAACTTAGGCGCCAGGATGACCTCAGAGGCCTTTTCTGCTGTTGCAGAAACATATTGGACAAGTTTGCTCAGCAGCTGTGCATTAGTGTTCCGTATTAAATGGGCTGATTATAAATTACAACAGCTACCCTAAGATCTTCCCATCATTTTGGATTTCTTCACGGCAACTTTCTTTCTTTCCTTCTTTTCCCTTGCCTCCAAGGGCTGCTTTGCAAATATGTGCCATCTGCTGGGAAAGCAGATGGGGGAATAATAAAAGTTATGTTTTATGGATTCATATGAAGATTGCTCTGTCCTTTTTCTCCCCTCATATTTCTTTTCAGGAAAAGAAGGTTCAGGCAAGCAGTGCAGGACTGATAGCCATGGGAAAGATGAAGGTGTGCATACACCACAGTGTCTGAAGGAAGAGAGGAGAGATTTTTCAGAGCTCATGATACAGGTGGAGTTTTATTATTATCATTTTGATGCACCTTAGGCTTTTTATTTATATTCTAAATATAATCCATCCCACCTGTACTATCTCCCTCCACACAACAAGAAGTTCAATAAATGGTGTATTTGTGCTTGCTGGAGTGAAGAGCTCATGGGAAATATTAGTGGAGAAGAGGCTGACGGCAGTCCTCTTGGCAGCCTGGGAGCGGGCACACAGCTGCTCGGCTGAGTGCAGTGACCTCCAGCCTAGCAAAGCGGCCCAGCTGCTGGGCATCAGTTTGTCACTCGCCTCAATTTCCTCTGCACACTGAAAAGACCCATGCAGGAGGGCCTGTGTTTTAGAGTTGCAGGGGTCAGGAGAGGGGGCTTTTTTAGTTGGGAGTTTTTTGGTAGATTCCCCGCAAACACTAGCTGACTTTAGCTGTGAGATGTGTTGCTGGCTTTGATCCCCTTTAAAAAACTGCTTCTTCTGTGTAGCCTGTGATGTATGTTTGAGGGCTGTTAGTCTGGTGTGAGCAACTAGCAAAAGCTACATTCTGATTAGATACACTTATTTTTCCAATTGCTTTCTGGGGATAGCTGGAGTGTCCGTGCTTTCTTAACTGAGGTGTGATTTTTCACTGAGAAGCAGATGCTCTTTGTCATGGAGGAAAAGGAGCACAAGTTCCTCTTCAGTTGTGTTATTATACCCATGTTCTGTAATCAACGGGTCTTTTCCTCTCTTACAATGTGGGCCTCAAAAATTTTTGAGTGGCATGATGGATTTTCTTGCAAGAATTCACAGCTCTACTTGCTCTCTTAACTACCTGTTACAAACTCTTAGAAGTGGTCTGTGGATCCCAGGAGTCCTTAAGCAGCAGATTGAAAACATGGCTTGCAATTGTTTGTGAGCTAAACTCAGAGCCTAAACATTTTGGCTGACTTTTGAGCTTTGTCTCTCTCTTTTTTTCCGTTCTCCCCAATGCATGCATCCATCTCAAGGGACCTGGAGACTCACAGCCTAATTCTAAGCAGCTAAACCAAACTGAATGTTTTTACAACGGTGTCACAAGCTTTTTGGAGCCTGAAACACAGCAGGAGGTTTAGGCTAATACAAACCAAAAGCACATTTGCTAGCCTGGCCTTCATGCTTAATGTGAGCAAAAGAGGTGTTAGGGTCAGGTCAGTGGCACGCGGCACCTCTGAGCTGGCTGAGATGCGAGGGCATGAGAGCAGCCACCTGATCTTAGGGTCAGGCATGGGAATGGGGCTCTCCAAGCAGAAAAAAACATTGAAAAGCCAAACTGCTTGGGCTGAGACTGATGACTTTAGAGCTGCTGTATGTATTGTATATTGTATGTATGCATTCTGCTCTAAAGCTGGCATACTGCATAGATGGTAGGAGTAGTTTGTTCACAGTTCAGGGGAAAACACACAACACTACCAAATGTTAAGAGGCTTTTTAGACCAGTGGAGAAAAGGATGTAACAAGATCCTGTCTGTGTTTGTCTGACATTGATTTCCAATTGGGAAATGAGGTGGATGTTTTTAACGGGATGATGAACCCCTGGAGTGGTTGCCTACAGTTGCCTAAGGGATGAGACAAGATCTCTGTTACTAAATCCAATATACAAAGTTCAGCTCCCTTTTCTGAAGGAGGCAATCCAGCTCAGCTATAAGTTCCTGAGCTCTATAAAAGACCACCAGGTGAATTTTTACATCCACAGGTAAGTGGGGGGTCACATTAGATGATCATAATATTCTTTTTTTACCTTCAGAGTTGAAATCCTTGAGCATGTACTTTATAAAAGTGAAATCAAAAAGATGAGAAAGGTCTTAAAGCCAAATATTGCCTGCCAAACCCAATTATCAGGACTGCAGTTCAAAGTGATCTGTGCCCTTGCTGGGCCAGAAGCATTTGACCACTGATTACAGCAAAGGATGTAAGTACCAGAAGTGAGAGGGCTGCAAGAAAAGGGTGCACTTTCCCCATGTAGAGAAAAGACTAGAGAAAAATGTGAATTGCCTTAGGCCAAGTTAATGTCTGAGTTTCAGAAGAGGACCTCCCAGAATGGTGAAGGACTCCATGCATTCAGAGTGTGGCTGCAGGGAACAGAAGAAGCAGGAGCTGCAAGAAAGCCCCAAGATGACTCTGAGCATGAGCAGGGATGAAACAGGAGATGGGCAGCTAGTACCAAAATTAGGATGTGACTGGTAGCCCCTGCTTCTTCTTCTACCCTAGCAGCCACCACGCAGGTGGGCACGAGACAGGTAATCTCACACCTTCAGTGCCTCCCTGCAATCCCTTGTAAAACAGTGAGAAGAGCCCTTGTTTCCCAGTGCAGAATGGAGGGAGCTGGCAGTTCCGTTAACGAGCATTTGCAGCCAAGCCTGTCTTGTATCCAATGCACTGCATGCATACAGGTTATGAATAATTTCTTCCCTAAGAAATGAGCCCAGGTTAAAAATAGCCTCTGAATTTAGCTGCTTGCTGCCTCCTTCCTGCTCGCTGAGGCCGAGATCTGTTGAAGTGCTGGCAGTCATTTTAATGTGGAAATGTTTAGAAGCCAAAATTGTCTGGCATCTCTTGCCAGTATGGGGAGCTCCGGGGACAGCTGTAGGGCAGACAATAGAGTCTGGTTTTCTCCTTACCCTGGCCTGGAAGTGAAGGGTAAGAAGCTCACTCTGAAGACAACTTCTCCATTGGCCATTCCAGCCTTGACCCTCTGCTAAGGTTAAGGGCCAATAACACTAGGTAGTTTTGTAATGTGGTACCTGGGTTTGGATTAAGATAAGATATTTTCAAGCTGCTACACAGACAAACTGAGCTTGGTACTCTGCCTGGTACACGGGGCAGCCCCTTGCGTGTAATGCCAGCTCCCTGTTACTGTCTATGGTGAACCTGTAAAACAAGGCATGCGTTTGGAGTGTATATGGCAACACTCTCACTTGTCAAACCCTGCTCCTCTTCTGTGGGATTACATCTGCAAGGAGTGTGCAAAGCTGGAAGTGTTGCAAGTTTAGGTCCTAAACTATGCTGATGCTTTTTATTAATCCTCAGCTCAGGGCTTGCAGGAGTTTGTCACCATATGAGAAGCAGGACCACAGAAATCTGGTAACACACAAGGATTCCCTCATCGCCTGCTGACCTGAAGGACTTAGTAATATCCTAGAATGGCACTGTAAGTAATGATACTTTCTTGCAGTTTGCAATGAAATAATCAGGATTAAACCCAAAGGCATGATTAAAACTATGCAGCTCACATCAGTTATTTATTTACTAAACTGATAATGCAGTGGTTTTTGATCTAACTAATCAAACCTCTTGGGGTGGGCAGGGTTCAGCAGATCATGCCTGAAGAAGAGATGGAGACTTCTGGTCTCTGTGCTTGGAAGGAGAGAAGGAAGGGGGAATGCAGGTATATAAAACATCTTCTGGCACCTCAAATATCAAAAACTCTGTGAGCGATGCCCTGTTTATGAGTTTCTGGCACACATATCCCCGCACAGACAAGATCAATCATTGATAGATGGTGCTAGGAGGGTGAGAAATGTGATTTACACTGGCTCTGGAAGGTCTTGAGTTAGATGCCAGCTACTGAGACAGTTTAATTGGAGCCTGCAGGGAACTGCAAAGCTGTAATACTCCATCCATATTATCAAGGCAGGAGTTTTGTCACCAAGTAAACCCCTTCCTCTTCCCCCAGCACTTTGAAAAGACACCATGGTTGTCTTGGTTTTGGAACTTTGGAGTCTGAAGTTTGTGTCCCCCCGTCCCCATCGTCCCCATCCTCGAATGGCTCCATGCTCATCAAATGCAGCTATACCTTTCTGTGGTGATGTCCTGAAGCATAATTTCCATGGCTGCTCTCAAGTCCTGTCACTTCTTCCCTTCCTCAGTTGCCAGAGCAGTGTGCACCCTCAGGTCTCACTCAGCCCTTCTCCCCTGTTTTGTGGCTACACCTTGTCTGCTCCCAGCCTGAGGTTCATTATAAAAAATGATCCAGTTTTTAGAAATCACAAGGTTCTGTGTCTTCCACTTAATTATTGTTTTATTTTAATAAGCAATTATGTTTTGAAGGCATCTCAAGGCTCCAGGCATTAACCACTTATCACCTGCTGAGTGATTTAAAACTAGTGAAGCACAACCCATTTGCAGGTTGGAATAAGGCCTGAATCCTATCAGCAGACAAATGAGTTCAGAAATACTCTGTGTTTGTAACTCTTTGCTTATGGTTTCATCTCCTGGTCCTCAGAGAAGGGCCAGTTATGTGCTGGAGGGACTGGAGGAATGTCTGTTCCCTTGCTGCTCTAATAAGAAGCAAAGGGCTCATTAGAGGCTGTGAAAGGAAGACTATCTGTTGGCCGTTCTGTACTATTTACTGTGCCAAGTATCTTCCGCAAGTCTCTCTCGGCTACAGATCACAAAACCCTAGCTGCTAAATCAACCCACGCTTAGGTATCCCTTGTGTGAGAGATGCAAATCACCTCCAGGGTGAGACTGCTCAAGGGGCAGGAATCCAGTAAGTCTCAACTCTAGAACTGATACGGAGAATAAATGTAGTCTCACAGGGCTGAGACATTAGGTACTGTTATTGGTTTGTCTTCAGGACTTGTTATTGCCTACCAAGAGGCAATTTGTTGAACCTACTCCAAGAGCATGAAACTAGCTGGCTGTAGCAATTTGTGGGAATAGACCCTGAGCGTCTCCATAGATTGCAGGGTGCTCTGAGCATCATACCTTGGACAACTAGACGTGCATTATCAAATGCTGGCTGGCTTTCTTCTGGAGCTTTTATGACCTAACGGTTTGTTTTTTGTCCTCCCACATCTCCTTGACTTCCAGGTGGCACAGTTGGAAGCCCATTTGAAAACATAAACCCATTACATCTTCTCTATTTTTATGTCACACATTAAAAATACGACAGAGCAGCCAGGCCTGCATTGAATTCCTCAGCTGGAAGGCTGAGTAGCCCAGCTTGTGTGTGCCGTAGAGCATTATTATTGACATTATCTACAGTGCTAGTCAGCACGTGTGCCATATGCTCCAAGGTGTATGTCCTCCACATATTGACTGAGTCATTTTATGTTTTCCATATGGGATCTGTCCTCAAGGTTCTATACCAACTGAGGCATTGGGATAACAATCACAAAACTAACAAGCATAATAAGGGACCAAGAGGGCTGAACCTTGCAGGGAGCCCCTGAGCAGCAGGAATAGGAGGCTTCTTAGCTCATTTCTTCCTCTTGAGTTTGGAGATAGGAAGGGAAGGAGAGGTGGGAATGAGACAAAGTGAAAGTGAGGGTGGTGTGTCCTTACTGCAGTGAACTGTTTCCTTCCCACTTGCTGCCTGATGTGTCCTTTGGGGGTAGTAAACTTAAAAGAGTCCTTTTCAATGCTGAAAATGCTCTGAATAAAATACGGGGTAGTAGTTGTTGGTGAAATGTGTTATTGTCCACAAACGTGTCCCCCAACATGACCTGAGCTGTTTTGCTCTTGTTCCAAATCTCCAGGCTCTTGGCCCATGCAGGGTAATGCCTCCTGGCCACTTTCTTGTCCACTCTGCCCACTTTTCCAGCCAGACAGTAACGAGGACAGCAGCTTTCTCTTTGGAGAAACACAGCCATTTCTAAGCAACAGCCAGCCTGAATTACGTGTCAGAGCAGCCCATGTCATGTCCCCACCTGTGCATCATCAGAATGGGCCCAGTAAAAAAACTCATTTCCCTTTATTTCCTTGTGATTTTACCTTCCCTGTCCATTTGACCTTCTATTGTCATCCTCTGTTTCTTTCTGGCCCTATGTCTGCTCTGATTTAGAAACCGATGGTTCCAGCATATGTCTCAACAGAGAGAAAAAGACATCCAGAAGAGTGTGTCTGTCAGTGTCCAGAAATGTGGAGCTTGCAGGTGCTGTTCAAGCCCTCCTTTCCCATGCGAGGTCTGGGCAGTACTTGCTCTGTGCCCATCTTCTGGCCTTCCAGCCTCAGGCTCCCTGGAGCTGGGCTAGGATGCCTCAGCTCTTTTCCAAAGACTTTTTGGTGTTCTCAGCTTGCATTTGGGGCACAGCTCAGCAAAGTTTACTTGTCACATACCCAGCAGGCTGGGGACAGCAATGCTAATATTGCAACAACTTTAGCAGAGCTCAGTGATAGGATTTGACCAAATTGCAGAGGGAAAAAGAAGCACCTGTGTAAAAACAGAAATTCCTCTGGATGATAAAGTCTATTAGAAGCAAATAAATAAAAAGCCAGGCATGAAAGGGGCACATTCTGATTCTTTCCTATTGTCTTAGTGTGATTTGAACATAATTTGATGGGGCTCAGCTAAGCAAGCAAAGCAGAGACCCTGAGGAATGGGACTATGTTTGCTGAGAAGTCAACATCATGCTGCCACAGCAGTAGGAGCAGAGGTGTGAATGAGATATTGCATAGAATCAGATCCCTTTCTCCCTACAGGAAGCTTAAAGAGATTGGAAATGTACTTGAAACCAAACAGACATAGCTGGACTTCCAAACTGCGTTGGCATTTTGCTTTTTCTTCCCCTTCCCCAGGGCAGAGCTCAACAAAGAGAACAATGAAGATGCCCTGGGACAGACTTGTGAAGACAGGACCTGGCTTTAAACCAGCGTGCAGATCTGCCAGGCGGCGACGGTCTGGGGCAATGAGGGTAAGAAAATAGCAGACAAACTCAGGTAAAGTTGAGAAGTACCAGGAGTTTCTTGGGGGCAGACATCAAGCTTATCAATACTTGTCATATGATCTATCAAAATTTATGGACACATCCCTGCTTGATGTAAGGTCTATGCTTTCCCTCCAGTCTAGTTATCTTGTTTCCCTGCAACTAGAAAGCAAGGTTTCTTTGAAACAAGACATTTTTCAGACAGCTGATGTAACTCCCTTGCTGCCCAGCACTTAGGGTGAGAGTGAAATATTTGCAATTCAATTGGACATGCTTTTAGGGCTGCACTAAGAAGTAGTAACCACTATCTAAGCGTGGAGCAATTACAGAGATGTCAGTTTATGCCTGAAGAGCCCAAACTTGCACGTGTAAGCTATACAGCAATACAGGGCTTGGCACGACTAGTGATGGCAAAAGATGCAATTCTGAGTTGCACCAGAGCACAGTTCAAAAGCTGTTTTGAAGGATGGGACACTTTAGAGTTGTAAAACGTAGATATTAGAACTAGAGGTGATTCTTCATGATGTCTTACGATGGTGAATCCATCCGCCTTGCACTTGTCCTATGGAGGCAATACAAATATATTTCCTACAACATTTTCTCAAGTGTTTGTTTTTTTTTTTCCTGTTGCTGTTAAGTGAGGTGATGTTTTTCCTACATAGTCTTGGTGGATATGCCTCAGGCAATGCTGAAACATAAGTTCTCCAGCTTGTCTGTCTCCATTGGTTCTATACAAAGCTTAGGCTGGGGGATGAACAACTACTCAGTAGTGCATCCAAGCCACAGGGGAATGGCTGGTGAAACAGGAGGGACACCTTGATAGAAGAGCTGTTTGAAGGAATATTAATTATCAGGCAGCTAGTTCTGGACAATTGAATCTCAACTCCAGATGTTCCCATTCTGACAAAGTGCTTCAGCAAAATGCTTAATTGATTACTATCTTGTGAGCTCTGTGCGTGTGTGATAAAACCCAAGACTGCTGAGCTAGAGGGATTGTCTGTTGATAGCAAAACAGTGCAGTGAGTGTTTCTTCACCTTTTTAAACTTATGCTTTTTTATCATAGGGAAACCAGGCCACATTTCAAAAATGTTCTTTAATTTATAATCTTTATTGTAGTGTCATGGTGCTGATTAAAGTCACTGAAGGCCCCAGTATACATGAATGAAGTGAAATAAAGACACATCTGTGTTTGGTCTGAAAGGCTTCTGAGCCTTGTTTAATGAGGGACTGCAGATTTAAGGCCTTCTTGATTTCTGTGTATCTATATAACAGTTGTAAGGACAGGGGGGGAGAACTAAAGAAGAAGTAGGCCATTGGGATAAAATGAAATCAACTTGAGCTTTTACCCTAGGCTGTAACTGAACCAGAGCTGAAGTTCAAATAAGAAATTATTTTCCTTCTTTTTTTTTTTTTTCCTGGCCTTTGAGCTCCAGCCAAGCCCAGAAATGTCAAACAAGTATAAGTTGTTCTATCTTTGGGGAGGTGGGCTCTAAGCACCACAAGGTAAGGGAAGATGTATAACAGGTAAAGTGATATCTTGCAATGAGATTATAAGGTCCCAGAGATTTGACTTGTATTCTTGCAGCTGGATGGGAAAAGGTTTTTCTTGCAGACCAGATCCAGCTTCTGGTGAAATCACAGATATCTTTTCATTTAAGTCCAGTGGAAACTGTCATGTCCCTAATGGAGATGGTTCTCACAAAAAGGTTCTTTTCATGGTGATTAGTAGACTGGTTAGGAGCTGATCCAGTGTGGTTTCTCACTGGGGCAAACACACTGACCTCAATGGAAACATCCCTGGCTTTTAGGTCTCATTCCTTTTCCATACTACAAAAGCTAAATTGAAAGTAGTAGAGGAGTGAAACTAGTTCCACACTTCTGAAAATATGAATTCTTTTGCTAAAAGTATGAAATGTATTAATGGACAAGGCTTCTACACAAAACAGCCTTATTGCTAGGCAGTACTAGTGTGTTGTGTTAAGAGAGTAATTTTATGTTTTATTTTTGACTTTCCTCTCCAGAGTTCCAGGGCATTAAATTCTGCTGTGTTAAAAACCGCTATGAAGACCTCAGTGCTGCCCATGACTGTTGGAAAAGGACAGATTTAACATGGGAAAGGGATCTGAATTTGATTTGCTGAAATACCCAACTACTTACTCCTTGGTGTTTCGTTGTGCTGAATGCTTTTGTTCCTGCCACGGTTGCTCATCTGTGAGCAACAAACTGATGGCACAAGTCTCTGCACACAACCTTCATGCTTCTCCATCTGTGGCTTAAGACGGTTCACAGCCCACTTAGTCTGCAGTCACTGTCTGGATATGCCAGTCTCTGCAACCACTGATGTGTGTGGAAACAGCTAACCAAAGGCGAAAAGCCAACTTGAGGGCAACTGTAAAGCAGAGACTTAGTAGTTCTAACATGCAGAAATTTAGGAGTAATTAATCTGTTCTTTCAAAAAATAGCATCTATTTTTAGCTCTCAAAGGGGGTTGTTTTCTAGGGATTAGTGACAGGCTGTCCTGCCAAGGTGTGTAGGCTGATTTTGGAGAAGCATCCAGACAGCCTGCATGGAGGCCAATGTCTTGCAGACTCCTGAGAGCCCACTGGCAATGGGAGATTTTGTATTAGTCTTAGGCTGTAAAAACTATAGCTGAACTGTGTCTTTTTACAGACAGTCCTAATTCAGCCAGCTCAAAGGGAGCAGCAACTCTGGAGGAATCCAAGATGCCTTGACTTCCCTTCTCGGTGACAAACCCAGTACTCTTCCTTTGGAAAGCACTGCTGCAGACAAGGCAGGTCATCCTGGCAGCAGGATGGAACAGTGGCTATTTATGCATAAAACTTAAGAAAGGAATGTGGGATTTTTTTCATCTGCATACAGCTACCCGATCCCATTTCAAATGCCATTGATCCTCATCAGAAATTGTAACCTTCTAGGCCATGAACCAACTGGCAAGTGCTACAGTCTGTCATGGCTCGCGTGAGAATAGAATCCAAATACCCAGAATGACACAGACTCAGATTTGGGCATCAAATCTGAGCCTCTGGCAGGGAGATGTCAAATCCTGGGCTGAACCTCTTCTAGTCTGTTAGTTCCCAAGCTCTAAATGACAGACAGCTCCAGTAGCTAACAAACTGCTGGCCCGAGAGAAGAGATCAGTGGGAGCAGTTGGGCATTGATGAGCAAAGGCTGAGAGCCTGCTCCACGATGTTTAGAGCTTTGTGATAATAATTAGATCTTAAAATGTGTCGGTTCTGCATGACACAAATCATCAGCGTAGGCCAGGAGCATGTTTCCATGGGAGTGTGAGTGTGTGCGTCTGTGTGATTTGCGCAAGAGCTAGCTAATGCAGCTGTGACACTGCATAGGCATATCTCAGTTTGTAGACTATAGGAGTGGGAGGGAAATGATGAGAGAATGAGGGACTCTTGCTACTTCCTAATTTCCACTGCCTTCACCACTTCTGACTTCCATAAAACCTTCCCCCACAGAGCTGCAGCTAGTGTTGCTGCTGTAAATGTGGTGAGGTGCACAGCCACGGCACAAGGGTATTCAGGTAACAGCTTTCCCATCAGAAAAGCT
>Ga0065711_1026200_pt1 | contig 95538 bp, 56 predicted proteins | sample Hoacrofraction12_FD_59098 | JGI IMG/M metagenome (GOLD analysis project Ga0065711, IMG submission 59098) | Hoatzin crop microbial communities from Cojedes, Venezuela - Epithelial fraction 12 v2 (version 2) | ecosystem: Host-associated > Birds > Digestive system > Esophagus > Crop | place...
TGGACTAGATGACCCACAGAGGTCCCTTCCAACCCCTACTATTCTGTGATTCTGTGATTCTGTAATAGTAATTGTACTGCTTACTGTTATTCATCAGTACTTTAAGGTCTTTAAGTGTTTCAGACAAGGTTGTTTCTGCCTCTTTTTTCCTCTTTTTTTTTTTTTTTTCCTATAAATGTACCTACATTTCTGAAGCGTCACTGTAAGTCTGAACTGTTTCTCTGCAAAGTCACTCCAGAGATTCCCAGTATAGCTAGTGAGCACTGGGCTTGCAACTGAGGGACGTCACATCCCATCTGTATCCTACCACTTCATAGCACAAACTGTAGTCTAGGGGCTTACTGCCAAGGTCAAACCTTTGCCTCCAACTTTGCAAAGCTTAAATGCCATGACAGGAATCTTTCATGACCTGTGCACGAGGGCATGCATGGATACGTGCATGCATGACTTCTACGGTTGCAAAGACTGATGGACTGCCTAAGTATCTTGTGAATATTAATGCTTGTCTACATCTAGATTGTTGCTCTAAGCACAATCCACAGAAGGGTGTTCCTGCAATGCAACAGAAGGTCTTTTTCTGCCTTTTTATTGCACATCCCTGATATTCGCTCTTACCATAGCTTTTTTGTGTGTCACTATTTTATCATTAGAAATGCCCCGTTGTCTCTTCTGCCAGAGGATATCTGAGTAATCTGGCCTAGAATATGCAGTGGTATGTGTAAAGTAATCACTGCATTGCTGATACTTGATCAGCACAAGGAATATGTTATACAGATGCATTCTGATTAGAACATTAATTCCTTTGAAGAGTAGAAACTGCTGGGGAATCAGAAATGGGCAACATGCCCACTAGAGCTCTCTAATGTTATATAAAAGGCCCTGCTTTCAAATATGAGGCTACTGTACCTCCGTTCCCAGCTGCATTAGAAAACATTATAATTGTTTAAATAAACATTAGTGACTACAGAGTATTTAACTTTCAGCATTAATGTTGAAACAACATGCATACTGTTCTGGGGAAAAACCCAAACTGTACCAAAACACAGAATTCTCACACATTTAGTAAGCTGCACATTAAGTACAGATGCATTAAATCACGGCTGACTAGTGCTAAGTAGGTCCTGATCCTAAAAATATGTAAGTCTGTGTTTGGTTTTGTGTGCTGCAATAAAACCCACATAGTGTCAAGGAAATTAATCACAGTACGTGAAGTTCAGTTTGTGCATAAATGCTTGCAGGATGCCGCTCAAGACTTTGCTGTGGTGCTCTGGGGAGGTTTGTGGAGGTGATGGTCTGCCTGCTGCCACATTGCCGTGGTGGTCCCAGTCTTTGTGTTTTTATTACTTTAGCAAAGAGAATCAGGTAAACTGTGACAATGTATAAACCAAGGCAGATTTCTCCTACCACACTGAGCATCTGTCCAAAAAAGAGCGTAGTTAAACAAAAATGGTCTTCCCACGATTTCATATATGCTCTCTTTCTGTCTCTCTCGCTCGCTTATTATTACAGAGCTGCACTTGCCCTTGCTTAACCTGCCAACCTCCTCCTGATGTGTATATCTGGTATTTATAAACCTCTATCTAAGCTAAGTAGCTCTCATACCTTTTTCCTGTTTACAATAATGCCAGCGCCAGATGTCATCTGGTTTCTCATCTCCAGCAAGAAAATTAACATTTATGTTTATTTCCTATCTGGTCTAAGTTCCATTGTCCGCTAGCATTAAACACAGCAATCATGGACAGTCATGCTGGAAAAGATGTGTTTAGCATTTGTTGGTCTGTGGAAGGAGGTGAGACTTCGAGCTAGGTGAAACTGTATGCAGATCGTACTGCAGTTTTCACAGAAGTTGAGTGGGTACACCTGCTGTAAGTAGCAAGTGGAGTTTCTTTTTTCTTGTCTATTTAAGCCGTATTTTAACTGGTCTGCAGATAACCCTCAAGCTCCATTCCAAAGTATTAGAAGTGCATGTGTTTAGAAGAAAATTAAAATTGTTGATTGCAATCAATTTAGTTTGAAATTCCATCACTGTATCAGTAAATTGGTGCTTTCGCTACTGAATAACTAAATCCCGAAGAGGGATGGCTTCTAAAGAGTCAGTCTCAGGCTAAAAGTTACAGCACTTTCCTCCTCTTGAGAGACAGATTTCAAGGTGGGAAGAGGAAATTGATGAAGACCAAAGACCCATTCACTTGAGGGGTTGGGTTCCACTCATCAATCCAGTCAGCCACACCTCTCTGCCTGGCAAGATGATGGAGCAGATCCTACTCGAAACCATGCTAAGGCACATGGATAACAAGGAGGTGATTGGGGACAGCCAACATGGCTTCACCAAGGGCAAATCGTGCCTGACCAGCTTCGTATCCTTCTGTGATGGGGTTACAGTGTTGGTGCACAAAGGGCGGACAACTGACATCGTCTACTGGACGTGTGCAAGGCATTTGACACTGTCCCGCATGATGTCCTTGTCTCTAAATTGGAAGGACATGGATTTGACAGATGGACCACTCGATGGGTAAGGAACTGACTCGATGGACACACTCAAAGAATTACAGTCAATGGCTCGATGTCCAGATGGAGACCAGTGACGAGTGGTGTGTCTCAGGGGTCAGTACTAGGGCTGGTGCTGTTCAATATCTTTGTCAGCAACGTGGACAGAGGGACTGAGTGCACCCTCAGCAACTTTGCCAACGACACCAAGCTGTGTGGTGTGGTTGACACGTTGGAGGAAAGGGATGCCATTCAGCGGGACCTTGACAGGCTGGAGAGGTGGGCCTGCGTGAACTGCATGAAGTCCAACAAGGCCAAGTGCAAGGTCCTGCACGTGGGTCGGGATAATCCCAAACACAAGTACAGGCTGGATGGAGAGTGGCTCGAGAGCAGCCCTGAGGAGAAGGACTTGGGGGTACTGGTGGGTGAGAAGCTCAACATGAGCCAGCAATGTGCGCTTGCAGCCCAGAAAGCCAGCTGTATCCTGGGCTGCATCAAGAGAAGCGTGGCCAGCAGGTCAAGGTGATTCTGCCCTTTTACTCCGCTCTCGTGAGACCCCACCTGGAGTACTGCGTCCAGCTCCACCCCAACATAAGAAGGACATGGATGTGTTGGCACGGGTCCAGAGGAGGGCCATGAAGATGATCAGAGGGCTGGAGTACCTCTCCTGCGAGGACAGGCTGAGGGATTTGGGGCTGTTCAGCCTGGAGCAGAGAAGGCTCTGGGGTAACCTTATAGCAGCCTTCCAGTACCTAAAGGGGGCCTACAGGAAGGATGGAGAGGGACTTTTGACAAGGGTGTGTAGTGACAGGACAAGGTGGAATGGCTGTAAACTAAAAGAGGCTAGATTTAGATTAGATATAAGGAAGAAATTCTTCACCATGAGGGTGGTGAAACACTGGAACAGGTTGCCCAGAGAAACTGTGGATGCCCCCTCCCAGGAATAGTTCAAGGCCAGGTTGGATGGAGCTCTGAGTAACCTGGTCTAGTGGAAGATGTCCCTTCCAACCCTCACCATTCTATGATTCTATGATTCTGTTCTATGGCTGAATTTCTGTTCCAGGTTTCAACACAAATGCTCATCAGTACCTTTAATTGACATAATAGTAGAAAGTTACTCTTCATCTTGCAACTGGGATTGGCTGATAGTTCCCACTCCAGCTGCTCATAAGCTTAACTACCCATTTTCGTTGCAGCCAGCCCACTGATGCATCTTCAGCTCTTGTCTGTCTGACACCCTATCACAGCACTCCTGGCTTTTCCTTTCCCTGCCATGTACCCTGGGTTCCTGCTGGCTGGTGGGCTCATCCACCACTCCAATATGTTGAAGATTTCCCCCTTGAAAGTTTACAGTCTCTGGTGGACAGACATGTTTCAGACACATGCCAGACTTCTTGGTTCCTTTTTGTGTGAAATCAAAAGGTATTTCCTCTTTGGCAGTACTTGGCTAACAGTGACGACTCTGATTTCAGGTGTGTGAGAGAGAGTCCACAGCCTGGACGTGGTGAAATGCTCTTTGCACTTCAGTCATTATAAAGCAGATTGTGCTTTATTAGCATCAGCCTGCAACCCTGTTGCTTGGCAATTACGAACAGTGTTCAGTTGTTGCTGTTGAAAATTGTGCTGTAACTTTGCAGTGAAGTAACGTCACCAGATGCAGAAACTTTGCATGGGTGGCAAACCAAATTGCAAAGATTTTGTCCTTTGAAATCAAGTGGACAATGTAATTAATATCTTGTGGGCATATATGATAACTATTGCTAGATGGTTAGCTTCACTAATCTTATCATCTGTCACAGCCCTTTAGCTACTTGATATTTTCGTTAATACCGTGATATTTCAAAAATTAGTCTTCTAAATCTCTGGACAGAAATTGTAGTTGCTAAAGTTGCCAGCCAAGCCTACCAGACCTGTTGGAACAGGATGGAAGAAACAAAGCCCTTTTCCTCATGAACGACTATGGGCTGTCTTCATTCATCACTTAGCTTGCAGCCCAGGGCTTGGAGTATATCAGCCCATTACTGTTACATTTCTGTAATTAATGGTGGAAGTGCAGTCACTAAGTGACATTGCTGTGTTGGCAGTGTGAAAAGCAAAACCTGAGGAGAGGGCTTACATAAAACATCAGTGGAAGTGCGCCCAGGTTGAGAGTCTCACGGCAAAACTTGGATAAGAAGCTGCTTGTGGGCGGATTTGGGGAATCAAATTGTTCTCTGAGTCTCACCCTAGTAATCCCCACCCCCGCCCCACGAAATCAGTGTGGTGGTTTGGGTGCAACTGAAAGCACAGCTGGAGCTTTGCCCTCTCATGGAGAGGTTGCCAGCTCCTGGTTTCAGGCCCCCCAGGGTGGATGTACAGCAGCCGCACTGACATCACTTTGCACTTCCCAGCTAATCCATACTTGCAACTCACTCAATTTCATCTCTAAATACATTATCAATGATGGAAAATAGCGTACTGGGCAGGCTTGTTGATTAGTCAGTGGGTGGTTTAGTGGCAAGACGTTTTCAGTGGCTGGTCGTACATACAGCCACTGTGTTTCAGATGAAGTGGTGTGGGTTGTGGCTTTGGGTGTATTCATGAGATAGTCTTAATATTTCATCTATATTTCTGCAGTTTGGGATTGTGTGCCTTCAAGTACGGGAGTGTGAATGTGCAGTTTAGATAATTATTGTACTTCCAGTTGGCCTCTGTTAGGGAAAGTCTGCAGCTGATTACAAGCTAGTAGAAATAAATTTTGCCAATTAATTTTGATTTATTTTGCTGATCTGAAAAATGAATTTACAGTCTATAGCTCTAGTTCCACAGTAAAACTGCTAATTACATATGTGATGCTAACTTTAAAGGCAGAAATTTTGAGAGCCATCCCTCTTCTACCCCATTTTGAGCACTGAACTTTTGGATTTATGCTTAAGGATTTTCATTTATGCTTTAGGGATTATTACACCATATAAAGGTGATCTCAGTCTTTTTCTGACTTTCTTTGGTCTTGAACTATAGATTTCTGTTTCACATATGCATACCTAGACTTCGGTTGTTCCCGTTAGGCAGGAACATTGCAGAAATGCTCTGCTTCAGTCCACCACCTTTCTTGAATGACTTTTAAGGGAGAAAAGAAATAGGAGTGTTATTCTTACTGTTTTGTCATGGCTCTCACAGTACTGGATTTTTCTCTTTAAAGCCATAGGTATTGGAGTCTGGTGATGATGTCAGATGTAATTTTAGAATGAAAAAAATCTGAAGAAAAACTTGAGAATCTGAGCCAGACCCCAGAGGGCCAAGGAACAATGAAAAAAGATGTAGATTTGTTTTTCTTCTGTTTGTTACATCGTGATTCTTTTTTAATTCAGTTTCATGATTTGGGAGCATTTGACTGTGGCAGCGGTGTGTGAGGGTGCAGAGCTGGTCCTGCTCTGCCAGCCTGGGAGACAGCCCTGGCATGGCGCCACAGGGAGCAGAGGGGAGCAGCCAGATACCAAGACTTGCTGAGCTGCATTTCCTTTCCCAGGACATTTGTGGAAGGGTGCAGCTACTTGCAGTTTGGTACCCAGTTGTTTCTGTGGCTCTGACCATTCACATGCCGTGAGGCAGACCAGTTTCTCTACATTGTAGAGTAGGCTGACAACCTTCTCCCTAACCCTCTAGAAACTGGTCATTTGATATGATAAAAGAAGCAGTCGTCTGCCTTTCCAGGTTAGGTTCAACAGAAGGAGGAGATATGGTCCCTTGGTGTGTGTTTCTCAGGCATACTTGCCCCAGGAGCCCCACAGCAGACCCTGGCCCCAGTACATGTGCTTCCTCGCTGGGTGCGTGGGCTCTCACTGCAGAGCAGGGATGTAAGGGTCTGGTGATACAGAAGCTGCAGGCAAAAACGAAAATTTGCAGAGAGAGCCTCTGTGCCACAGGGATCTGCCAGACCTCTGCCCTAGAGCAGCAGATTTGTTCATTTCCTTGTGCTGCTTGTCCTGCACACACAGTGTCCTGTAGAAAACAGCGATGCACAGTGAGCAGGCTGCCTGCAATAATCTCCACTTGACGTTATTTTCCACGTAACAAATTACAGCGTGTTCCAGGTTGTATCTGTCGCCCTGCACTCTCCTACAGTTTTGAGGAACAGCGGTAACTTTTGAGACAGGTTACAGGGTAAAAAAATAGACTGACTTGGTCCTATGCACATAAGAAGGGTCTCCCAAGAGAAACACTCTGTCAGCATTTCCTTCTCTTTTGAAAGACTTTTATAGCTGAGTGGCCACAAAAGAAGGGCTGCTGTAGTGGTTTCTTAGCCAGCTAAGCTCTAAGCCTGGGGATTTTCCATCAACTCCCAAAGTTCGCAGAGCTGAAAATTTGCAAGTGGCTCATTTTCATATAAAAGACACCGTGACCTCAACAGCCAGAACACAGAGGAGCAAAACTGATCAATCTTCGTGAAATCCAGACTGGGAGGAAAACCCTCGCTGTCCAAGCTTAACTTGCCAGTCTTGACATTCATTGGTAGTCGAGATTCAGAGGCTGTGAGGTGTAACGGGGCACCCACTTCAGGATCTTCAGATGCTGAAAACCAAAAAGCTTTAGATGCTGAAAGCCAAACGTGAATGAGGTTGAGGTTACAAGGAGGGATATACTTATTGTATTTGCTGCTTGTCCTCATCTCATTGTGTGCTTTACTCTGGAGACATTTCATTGGCTAGGTAAAAGTATAAGAGTGAGATTGGCTGAATAAAGATATAAAGATATATGAAGGTGTATTTTATCATCTTGACTAAATACTTCTGTAGTTCGATTGAATGTTTTAATCCCTGATTGCAGTCACCGTGTAAAATGTGTGTTTTTGCAATTGTTCATCAAGTCATACATATGTCAGAAATGTCAGCCATATACATCTGTGGTGTATTTCATTAGCTGGATTTGACATTTATTAACTGGATGAGAGATTTGTCTCCCAGACCATAGCATACTGAGTCTCAGATATTTTTCCCAGTAATGTCGTCACATATTTCCTTTGCCCAACAAATAAAATGTAACAGGGAATAAATAAATTCATAAGAAATTATTTTTTTTAACTCTTGCTGCTCATTCTGAGACTCAGCAGGCCTGGTTTTTTTTTGTGTTCCAACCAGATGGAAGAAGTTCTCCTGAAGGCAGAAGCCTTTGACTTGAAAAGCATGGGTTTCTACCTCCTTAAAAATTCAGAATTGGAAAGAAAGGAGTATTTCTGCATTTAGTGTAGAGGTGAACCTATAGAATCACTTCTACCCCTGCAAGTTACTTGTGTTGCAGTCTTGGTCTGCACAGGACATCCGTTGGCATCTAAGAAAAAAAGGCAAGAAATCACACTTTCAGCAAAATATTTGCATTTCGTCACACAGAATGTTGTTGTGTGACCTGATTTATTCAGTAAACTACTTGCTCTGAGAGTCTGAATGCTGGAAATACAACAGCGAGAAAGAATAACTTTGACTCTGATCTTTAGTTTATGAATAGCACCAGTGTTTTACCACCTGGAAATACAGCAGGTGAAACATTCTTCTGGCTAAATAGTGGATGTTGTAATGCGATCTGAGCAATGAAGATCCAAAGTATGCATTTCAGCTACAGAGACAGAGTGCGAGGCAAGACAGTGTGAAACATGCACTCTCAGGAAAGTGTCCAGTGTCAAAATTCAGGTAGAGCATGCACTTTCCTGTGTAAATTTGTGAGGTGAACTTCAGATGAGCACACTGTTCTGCTTCAACAGAGCACTGAAATGCACTGTCAACATCAAGCCCAACCATGGGCTTCACATGAAGAGCAGACCTAAGGACTTCATGAAAGATGAAATGAAATTAAACACATGAGGAAGCATGCTTTGCAATTAGGGCATTATTCAAGATCAAAAAACCCAACATGGTGCTTTTCTAGTGGTTGTAATCTCAGTGACATCCCTACATTGTTTGTCATTTGACAATACATCTGTATCAGAAATACATACAGTATTTTTGCACCAAAATATGTAGCTAAATCAGTAATATATAAATGACAAATTGCACTGTTCATATTGTAATGGTTAAATTATGCCTTTCAGACTCTGTGCTGCTAACTGACTTCTATGAATGCTGATTTTGTATACAGAAACCCGCGTGTGTATGTAAAAGCATAATGGGAAAATAACATGATGAGGTTAAATGGGTAGTACTTATATTTAAGCTGAATGGGAAAAAAAGTAATCCATTGTGAAAACCTCCTTATCATGAGCCTAAGCATGGGAGCAGGATTGGGCCTTGAATTTATTCCTTTGTGTCAGTGAGAGTTTTGGCTAAATAAGAAATACAGATCCCAGGGAAGCAAGTAGTATAAATAAGAATAAAATAAGAAATTTTAAGTCTAAGAAATATTAAAGTATGAGAAAGTCAGAAGTAAATCAAATAACTCTGTAGCCAAAATTATTTCATAATCTTCTGGAGTTCATTGCCAAGCAAGTGCATTGTTGTAAGAAACCTGAGTGTGTAAAATGCACTTAGCCCTGAGCACAAGCTCAACCAACGATGAATTCTGAGAGAAAGTGATCAGGAATACCGTTGTACACAATAAGCGTTGGTTAAGACAGGGTGGTATTTATTGCAATTGCAGTACGAGCCATGTTGTTTTTCAGCTGTGTATAACATCTTCACAGCTCTCACCAGCAGCTGTCTCTGAGGAATTGGGTCTCTCAGTGCTTTGAGACTGTGACTTTTGAGAGCAGTTGAGCAGTTTGTGTCCTGGAGGAGACCATGCAGTTGGCTTTGAAATCTGCAGATCTGCCAAGTGCAGGGGGGCCCTGGATAGCAATGGGTTACGTTATTCCTGCAGCCATCAGAGCTGCAGGAGTGTCCACGGCCCACTGAATATATGCATGCCCCTCCTATTTATGTGTTTCTGGTGTATGAATGAGGGTGCATTGGCTTGCATGGCAGCTGTCACGCCCAGCAGGAGTTCACCTGCTCTGTCCCTCGCTTTCCTCATGATTTGTACTCTGGCTGTCAGATTCTGTGAGAGAGGTGCTTTCCTCACTGCGTCGCACTGGTGGTGGATCCGTGTGCCTGGGATGCAGAAAGCTCATGCTCCCGTCCCTGCCTTGTCTCCCGTTGCAAGCAGGAGCGCATATCAGCTGCTCTGGGGTGGCAAATCTCCCAGACTTTTTTTGTTCTGTGGTCTGTGCAGGGTAGTTATCATTCTGTCCTGGCAAACTTTTCCCAGCAAACATACCACCAAGGTTCATAAGGTCCAAGTTTAGTTTGGTTTCGACAGGGTTTTGCTGGGGAGGTCCTCGTTGTCTCAGGCTTAGCTGTCGTGTGTGATGGGCATAGGGCAGGCCAGCAGCAAGTGGAACCTAACAGCCACTCGAAAGGTTGTCAGAGATGAAAGTAACACGGTAATATTCTGAAATATTCTGTAATATTCTTCAAATAATTTTTTTCAGCATTAACTTGGTAATTAAACTTCTCAACAGGCTTCTCATTTTCCACAACAGCACTTGGGGAAAAATGGTAAGGCTGTTTTTTTCTCACTGGAAGGTGTTTAATTAATATATGCATTTTAGTTTAGACATATATTCTGTATAATAAAATACCTGAGCTCAGCATTTTTGACTCATTTAAAAAATATGATTGCACAGGTAGACAATTGCAGGAACACATTCTGTCGTTAATTAACAAAAATAAAAACCAATCTCCTGAAACATATCTTTCTGATCATCTCTTAGAGCCTTCCCTTTGTCACTTTCGCTTATGCTAGTTTTCTTTGGGTTTGTTTGACAGAAGTGAGAGCACCTTTCAGTACCAGCTACTCTCTCCGCCAAGGATGCCAAAGGACCTCTGCTTAGTGGGACTATGACTGAGGTGTGCAAGGAGAGACAGACAGCCCTTGAGCTTAGTAGGTCCCAGGCTGTGAGGGTTGGTATGAATTTCTCAGCCTGTGGTTGAGCAGGACATTCCATAGGGAACAGGTTATCGCTCTTCAAAGGCCAGTATGTGGACTAAGTCATGAGGCATACAGATCTGGTGTGAGGTGAACACTCGCTTGGTCTTATCTCTAGCCCATCGATGCCCATAAAAATTGAAGACTATTATTTGCAGATTGCAGGGGAATCGCTGTGATTGAAGTATAAAACCACTGCAGGGGAAAAAAGTGTCAAATAACCTAAGTCAAGACCCTGTAACGAGGTCTGAAATTGTTAAAGTTCTGTTGATGAAAAGTTGTGCAGTAACTCTGGCTAGAGATTTGCTCACTAGCTTTTGGGGGTAATTAAATGTTTAAATGGAAAACATATTGCATGGAGGTATTGTTTACATTTAGAAAAAATGCACGGTGTAGGCATACCAATTATCGCTTGTTGCTCTGAATTGCTGTATATCTCTGTACAACTAATAATGTCTCTAGGGTTTTTTGGTTTTCTTTTCATTTCTGGATTTGGGGAATCTAAATTCCATTTTCAGATGTCAGCTAGTCACATGAAAGGAGCATCTCAAAGGCATTCAGGTGCTAAATCAACAACTAACTGGTTTTCTAAAAAGCTCCTGAACACCTTGGAAGTATAAAGTCTGGTCAACAGAAATCAGGGTGTTAGTCAGCTTAGTACTTTGGACAATTCCAGTATACGATTGCTTCGCCTTTAGCTACCTAAATGGCTTTGAAAACTGGTTGCTGGAAACTCTGTTGAAAGTCAGTAATTGTACAGGTTGCAGGGTGCAGGAAAAGGCTTTCAGTCTCCAAGAGGATCCCTTGAGCAGCACTCAGTTGTACTGGAGATTGGAGTCAGAGTTAAGGAGATGGGAAACGAAGCTGACTTTACAGCAGCACTTCCTTCCCCTCTTCCCACTTTCCACCTTGGTTTATTTCCCACAGCACTGAAAAGAAAGAATGGAAAATGAGGTGGCTGTCTCTATCACATGGTTATTTATTCCCAAGATTTGATAGTGAGAAGCCAAATCTAACTTAAAACAATCTTCAATTTATATCATTTTGAGGGAAATAATACAGGTTTGACAGAATTGTCAGCTGCTGTTATGAATACTTCTTTGAGCTACAGCTTCAGTTAGAAACTTTCTGAACTGAAGCCATTCCCACACAGCTCCTCTCATTTCTGAGTGTTGCTTAGGATTTGTTTAGATTTGGTTTCTTAGGCTGTCTTTCAAGGATGTGCTCTCATTTTTTGGTGCCCACAGCTTGGAAGGCCTGTGGCTGCCTTAATAAAAAAAAAGAAATAGCTGAAAACAATACCCATCAAGGGGAACATGTCCCACACAAAGTAGGGAGGAACACAAAAAGGGAGAAACAAATGGAAAAGAAACAAAAGAACCTCAGTCTCAGCCTTTGGCAAAGAAAGAACAATACATGACTGATTTGCTCCAACCGCTTGCGCAGGAGGACATGATTTGTCTTGTCCCTGTTTTGTTCTCATCAGAAGAAAAGCAACTGTTTTGCAGTATTTGCAGTCTCCACTGTAGAGGCTGTTGAGACTGGAATAGCAATGGGATTGCCTCCAGACGGAAATGCATTGACCAGCACTGTGTGGGAAAGCTTGAAAAGCTCCTTCTTGGGTGGTAAAGCACAAGGCAAAAACTTACGGGCTCATTCTTCATCCTCTGATATAAAAGTGGAACTACCCTGTTACACAGGGTTGCTCTTTCCAGGACTGTCCATGTTGTCATGTGCTTGTGGTGCTTTGGTCCATGAAGTTCACTTGTGCAATGGGGAGTGCACAAAGGTGCTATATCATCAGGTGAGAGTAAAATGATTTGTGTTATCATTGGCCAGCAATGCCATTCCTGTCTATATTGATGGTAAATTCTCACCTCATTTTGCATACTGTATCTGCTCAATTCAGGAATGGACAAATTTCTACAGTGGATATCAGTAGTAACTTTTCTGATACCTAAAAATGGCTGGTACTGTACCTATTAAAAATCCTTGATCAAATAAGCATCTAATAAACCTTAAGGAGTATATTTCTTCCAGATCTTCCAACAAGTAGACATTGGCTTATGCTCTGTGATGTCCTTTTTCAAATACTAACCCTGTCTAATAAACCAGCAGGTGTTCCATGTATGGTGTGTAGCAGCTTCCCTGACATTAACAGCAACATATTCATATCCTTTTGTGGCCAAAACAATCAGGACCCAGACAGCAGAGGAGAACAGGGATCAGAAGCAGATGAAAGGCCAGAGGCTCACAGCTTGCCGGCACCCCCAGCCGTTGCAGCAGAGAGCTGACGCTCATCTGTCCGGGCAGACAATGACGTGAAACAGTGTTAGCATCATCAGAGTAGCGATAGCGTCCTGCACCCAGTGTAAGGGCTGGGCTTTGCCTTTGGTAACGCCCTGAGGGCTCTGAATCCCCACTGCATTCACACTGTGCCTGGAGAAGCGACTGTTGCCCCGCCCCTCTGCAGCAGGGGAGGGGCAGAGGCATGTTCACCATCCTTCAGCTTCTGCAGCCCATGGCTGACTACAGGTGTAAACTGCCTTGGACTTCCAGTCACATCAATCCTCTGGCCACCACTGGGGAGGCTGGATTTGTGGACTGGTCGCCTTCAGCTGCCGCAGCCAGCCCCAGCAGGCATCACACCTGGAGCCCAAAAGCTCTGCGCTCAACTCCACTTTGCAGGAAGGGTCCTTTCAGTCTTGTGCCTAACCCTGAGAGGAGAGATGAGGTGCATGTTTTCAGTGAGGTGTGGTTTCAGACACAGTAATTCAGAGTTCTCACTCTGAAGGTGTGGTGTACGAGCAGAGACTTAAGCCTCAAATTCACACGGTCCTTCTTGGGGAATGTGTTTCTTTTTTGTCGTAGCTTTTGCTTCTGGAGAGGAAGCACAAGCCTTTTGCGTTCCTTGCAGATGCAGTGAATCCTTCTGAAAGTTAATCTAAATTCAGCTGTTTGGAGCAATTCTTGTTTTACTAGAAGGTGACTATTTCCCAGCTCATTGAACTCTTGCGTTATGCATTCTTATATGGCACGTTTCCTTGCTGGCATTGGTTTCACATGTTTATCACAACGTTGTATTGCACTTTAAGGTTATACATTTTTGCCTCTTTTAATGGCAGCATTTTAGAGAACCCTGAAATTGTACCACACTGACGAGTAAACACAGTGCAAAATAAAGTATGTCTTTCAGAAATGAGGAAGAAGAGAAAAGTTTCAACTTGTCTTTGCAGTGACAGCTTTCCTCTAGAGGCCCAATCCAGAATTGATTTCCCGGTTTAATCAACGTGAGTCTTTCCAGCCTGTTGATCTCTGTGTGCTTTGAGTTTGGCCTCAACATCTGAAACAGGACTGTGGTAAATGGCAACATTAAACTAACTGGTAAGAGATTTATCTGGGACTGATAAATTTTCTTGACTGAAAGATAAGGTGGTTTCAAGATAGAACAAAGCATGCAGGTGTTCATTGCTCCTGCAGAAGACAGCTTTGTCATCTCAACTTTGCAGCTTGTGTTCATTGGCAGAATATGTACACAGAAATATGTAGAACATTTTCTGTGGGAAACACACAGAAAAGCATCAGGTATTTTTCTTAACAATGGAGAGAAAGTGTACAGAGAAATCTTTGAGTTTTATTTATTTTGGTCTAGTCTTGGGACAGACTCTCTGCCTGAGCGTGTGGTATTTATTTTTCATCATATATAAAAGTCTGTGCCCACCTACAGTGAGTTCTTTGCCTCATCAAACCAGTTGTCTCATTCAAATGTTCATAAAAGCTTGTGAGAAACATTTTGTTACTCCTCTGACCTTCCTCTGTGGGTATACTGTATATAAGCATACATGTTAAAATCCACAGTATTTGTTATCTAAACCATCTCAAGAGCTGTCTTCCTGAAACTTCGATTCTTCCATGACTGCAGCGAAAGGCTGTGCTGGAGACATTTGAATGGCTGTGAGACTAGTCTGCCCTGTGATAGAGAAGTACAGCAGCAGACTGCAGAAAAGTTGTGTCAGAATAGTTCCTTGAATTTCTATCCTCTTACAGAGGGCTTTTTTAGATATCCCCATCAGAAAGATGAGACAAATTCAGGGAAGTGCTAAGAACAAAGCTACTGCAGAAACATACCTTGATGCTGGGTGTTTTCATTTTTGAGAAAGAAGGGCAGTCATTTAAATGGAAATGCAGTCTAAAGAAGGATAGCAATCCTGGTTGAAGTCTTTCCTAGATCTCCACGCTCTTTTAATTAGAAAAGGGAATTTTAGTTTACAAGCTTGGGTATAAAACCCTCTGTGGTCACAAGCTGCCCATCATTCCTTGCGCTGCTTTCTGCTGGCAGATCCTTAGGACCCCTGTCCGTGCTGAGCTGGGCTTGGGAGTTTTGCGCGGCGTGTGAACTGCCTGGGTACGTAGATCAAAGCTTACCTGAACACATTTGAGCCAAAACAAACAAGCACTGTTTTCTTTGTGTCTCAGGTTCTGTGATGGGACAATCTTTATCTAACCTCATCTGTGACAAACCTCATTGTCTTTGACAAGGGTGTATTTGGAATTAGCTTTTGGGTTGTTGCTTTTAAGTAAACTAACAAGCTGTTTAATACTTTGCAAGCTAAGCATTTCTGCATCCTGATACTCCTGAATTATTGAGGTTCTTGGTGTGTGGTGTTAAGTTGTACAAGATGTAGGATGGCTGTAGATAAAACTGCACTTTTGGGCAGCTAGCACTCAGTCTGATGCACAGAAGGTGATGGTTTGATTCGTAGGAGATGAAAGCTTCTTCTGCCCTCCTGTTAAACCAATTGAAAGGTAATGGAGCAAAACATCAGGGAAAAATAGTGTAAAGACTTATGAAATGCACACTGTACCCATGAATCAAAAAAATATAAATTATATGAATATATTTAGTTTCTTAATGTGGTGCTCTCTTACAGCAAAATTACAGAACAAAGGAAAGGCAATGCACACTCTTTAACGGTGTGCTTGTGACCTTTAGCAGGCAGCTGCTCTGTATGGACAGAATTCACTGTACGTCTTCAGGCTTTGCTACAGAGAATACCTCCTGTGTTGCAAACATGGAGGAAATATTCTTGTCTCTAGGTGTTGTTCAAGCCACTAAGCATGTTGTTAAGGGTGACACTGTCCTGCACATGGCATCATAAATATAAACTCTGAGAGACAATTGCTAATAAAACTCATTAGACAGGAGAAAACTGAACCAACATCACAAAGATGAAGCAGATAAATCATGCTCAGAAAATAGGGAAACTGCAGGGAAAATACAAAAGCCTTTGATTTGCATGTATCCAAGCAGTGACCGGAGAGGGCTCCAGTAAGAAGTGTCACTCTGTGATACAGTGACATGTACAAATCTCCCTCTCCCAGACAAAGAGAAAGAGGGAGAGGGTGGGGGAGGAAAAAGGGATAAAAGACAAAAGAGTAGGCCTGTTGGCCATTTACTCCAATTAAACCAATATTTTGCAGCTGTACTGCTCCAAAGTTCAAGTAATTAAAGTCACTTACCTAGGTTATGCCCTCCCTGACTGCGTGACTTCAGGATTTGGATTCAGGGAGCAAAAGGATTTGGGCAAGTAGGCTTTGCTTTTGATACATTACCTGACTTGCTAAAAGCAGCAGTGTTTGATTAAGGATCTCTTTAATTGCCTTTCACGAGGCCAATGTGTTCAAGCTTTCTCTCTTTTCTGCATTTCATCCTGACAGCCAGCTAATTGAATATCCAGGTGGGGTTGGAAAGGGAATTTTATCCTCACTCTTCTGGAGCCTCAGTGAAGAGAACTGGAGGTCATCATGGCAGGGCCTTGTGTCTGTGGCTTTAACTGTTTGTTGATTTGGTTTTAGAGCTTTTAAACTGATGTTTATTGCTTCTCTGGATGTTCGGTAGGGAAGTCCTCTTGAATCATTGATGGCATTTCATAGTGGTCATAATTATAAAATGTGTTGTATCTTTGGGGAGTGAGAAAGATCAATAGAGTACAAGACAACTGAAGGTCAAAAAGCTCTGCTGGGTCACTGTTTTTTTCTGTACCCATCCGTGCCCCCCACCTCCAGACCCTAACTGCTGCTTGTGCTGCTGGACATAGGAGGAGAAGAATTATTTGGATGTTGAGATAAGGGAAATGTAACAGCAGTGCTTCTGATTATCAAAGGAACTGGATATTTAAGAGATACCATGATTTTCATTGGTTGCTGAAAAGCAGAGGAGCCATTCTGTAGATTTTCTTTGTATGAGGAGTATTACTGTAACAGCACCAACCTTACTGAAGATGAGAAGGCCCAGCATAAACCAAATGGTGGGTTCTAGCATAAAAATACTGCTGTATGCAGAACTTTTGCTCTGCCAAATGCTTTTTACATTGACGACTATTTGCAGTAGCATAGAAATTAAATTGCAGAATCCTTCTTTGATGATTATAATTTTGTTCAGTCTGGAAGAGATTTTCTGAGCAATTACTTCAACTCACAGCATCAGATCAGGATGTAAAGTTTGTCAAAAGTCAGTTGTATTCAAATCTTGGGGTTTGGTTTAAACTTCTGTAACTTCATTAGATCTTGCTTACAACTTTGCGATTCTTAAGGTTGAGTTGTAACTTTCATCGTCCACATCCTTTCCACTTGCACATGCTTATTACTGGATAAATTTCTTAGGAGTCAAATTTGGTAGCCTTTGGATAAGAATGAGGACAATGATCGGTAGAGCAATGTGCTGATATGCAGGTATCTTGCATAGGCTTGTGTATGAGATTGGCATCCAGTTCTTCATCTGATGATAGCCTTGAAGGAGGGGTTTCTCCATCAAAATGCAAAGTGAGAGGAAGGTCCTAGTGCCTTTACCACTTTGTACAACCAGAATAATGCAGCCTTTACTGATTTTTTCCATCTTTAATACAACTCTTACCCTTCAAAAGTTCCAGGGTAATAGCTGCAATTCTAAATGCACAGAAGTAAAGCTGTTCAAAAATAGAATTTCCTCCCATGGGAGCTTTCAGCATTTCAAAATTACTTTCTGCTTTAAAATCTGAATGTCAGTTAAAGCAGAGGGCACTTGACTCAATTTTGTTTCAAGTTTCGAATTGAAATGCTGAAACAGAAAAATGTGCATCTTCAATAAAATTTAAATAATTTGGTATTTTTAAGTGAAAAGCTTATTTGGGCAAATGTTTCAAAATTATAAGTAAGATTTTTGTGTGTGTGTGTGTGTGTTTTGGGGAGAGAGCAGGTTTTTTCCACTTTGAAATGTTAAATTTGATTCTTTGTTTTAGAAGGCCAAAAGGTAACTGGAAATCAACATTTTCCTGCTGCCGAATCTTTGAAACTTTATTTTACACAATTAACATTTTTCAGTCAAACTTTTTGACTGGCTTTATGCTGAAGTTGTTGCTGTGGAAGTCAAAATTCTGAGTGTCCTGACTTCTGTTCAGTTACTGTTTGGCACGTTTTCTTTCATTCCTACACCTGTTTCCATTAATTTTCATGTTGAACTTAAGTGTGAAGGGAAGGGCCTCTAAAAGACAAAAGTGGTTGTATGTAACTGCAAGCAATATCCAACAAGTCCAAACCTTCTTGGACTAAAGGGTGAAACTCCACTGAAGTCAATGGAGCTTTAAATATTGGCACCAACAGAAAATTTGTCCCATGGTGTGCAATTGCATTGTCACATCTTGAATGCTCTTCATTGTCATGATAGACGTTACTAAAGGAGTCTCTTTTCAAGCACTTACGCATTTATTATTTTCAAAACCCATTTCATCAGAGAGGTCAAAAGCTCTTCTCATCACCATAGGGAGCCCATGGGAATTTTGGCATTCTGAAGTACAGCAGGTGTCCAACTGCGTTAAAATGTTAACGCCTTTTTTTTTTCTAAAGAGAAAAAAAAAAGCTTTGGTTTTGTAATGAATTAAAACTGGTGCAATCTAATTATGTTTTGATTGGAACTAAAAATGTTCCAGCAGGAAAAATCTCCCATTAAAATCAGATTGCTTCCAACTAATCCATAAAAGAAATTCCCCTAATGAAAAGCCCCTATCCCTGGTTGCTTTGTGTCACTAGTGTGATGCTATAATACCATTTGTATACCTTGTTTCTGGCAGTTTTTGGTATTATCCATGCAGAAAATAGATTGAAGATCTCCTTTAAAAGGCAAATATTTTCTCCTGCTTGGCTGTACTGTAAAGCTGGAGCTTTTCCTCCTTGCCTATTATGATATTTTTCCTTAAAGGCGGAGAACAATGCAATTATTTGCATTTATTTGCATGTGTTACTTTAGATCCCCGAGGTCCAAACAGGACCTCCCTGTGTGAAGCACTGTGGGACTCCGCAGCTGCAAATAACCCCTGACTGAAGAGCTTTTGGGCTATTGCCCCGCTCCTGTAACCTGGAGCTAGCGGGTTGGCCTGTGGGCAGCTTACAGACCCGGGGCTTCATGCACAGGGTGAAGAATGGGGGAAGGACGCTCCGTTGTCCTGCCTGCACGGGTGGGGAGTCCTGGGGATTAAATCCCTTGCCCTGGCTCACGCAGGAGATCTGTGGCTGATCCCGAGGTGGAAGCCAGATCTGCTGCATGACCCCCTCGGCCCCTGACCCATCCATCCTTCCTACATGGTGTCATGTTGGCCTCCAGCGCAGAAACTTCCACCTGAGGAATTTTCCGTTGAGTTCTGCTGCTGATGAGTTTCTTTCTCACCAATAGGTGGAAACTGACAGCCCGGTTTCTCAGGTGACACAAGGAACGGTTCTGCCATCCCAAATGAGGCAGGAAAAACATCACGCAGAACAAGGAATTTTCCATAGGAAACAGTACCATAGCAACTGAAAAAGACGTTGAAGCACATTACACTTTCTCAGCTTGTTGCAACCTGTGCTTTGATAATACAGGACATCAGAAAAGTGAAGACTTGTTTTTTCTGTTTTTCTTTTCCTCACTTACTTCTTTGGCCAGGAGAGTGATTGCTTTAACTGGTGCTGCTTGATCATAATGAATTCATTGCAAAATTGTGTAACGTTTCCACATCCATCTCCGAAGTCTGTGCCAGAGCCTGTGTTCTGGCAAGCATTGTCATGCTATAGCTGGGGAGGGTGAGGGAACTACATCTGCAAGCTTCCATAAGAAATCACAAGCTTTTCAAATTGTAGGATAACTAACCAAATGGGATGCAGAAGTATTTCCAACAGGCTGGCAGCTGTGCAATATGTGGCATCAAAATAAAGCTGAGTCACTAAGAAGTGGTGATAAATAAGCTAGCAAAAGTTTCTGTCTTTTTTTCTAAGCATACCCTAAATGCGATTGTGTAGTGCAACAGAAAAAGCTTCATTGTGCAGAAACAAATGGCTGTGACATTGGTTTGGATATGGACAAATTCTTGCTGTACTAGGGATAGCATTTAATTAAAATGTTACATAAAATCTTTAAGGGAAGTCTTTGCAGGGCAGATGTCTAGCTTGTTGCTGAGCAGCTGTAACAGGCTGTTCAGGATGAAGAAATCTAAATTAACAGGACCTAAAATGCTTAAGTGAGATAACAAGAAAATATGATCAGCGCTACTAATCAACTGAGGTCTGGAGATTCCCTTTCTTTTGAACTGGAGCAGTTTAGTCATCTGCTTTTTCTTTTTTTCAGGATTCGTACTGCACCCTGCCCGTATTTAATCTCTCCCTTGTGTCCCTTCTCAAGCCCATAAGCAGTTCACTCTTGTGCTTCTTACTGGAGACAATAAACTCCATGGTGTGGATGATCATCCTCTCCTGTGTATCTGCAGCTATGAATTACTAGGTGGAAAGCTGCAGCATATAGCACATTTGCTATGTATGTACTGTCTTTTCAATCAAACTCACAACCTGTCCGATTTCTGAGGCATTTCTGAGGCAAGATGTACCTCTTTGCTGTGTGACTGCTTATTTAAGTGACAAGCCTGTCACTGATTTGGCAAAGTTCTGTCAGGCTCCTGCGGAGCTGGGCTTGAACTAAAAATGCTATGCTGGAGCAGGAGTTGTCATGTCTGTCCTTAACTAGGGCTTTCAGCAAGGTCCATATGTGAAAGCACAGTACATTTTGTGCAGTAGCAGGGATAATGCAGGTTCTCGAACCACTTGCTCCTAGCTGCCGTAGCTAGCTTTCAACTTGGTTAATTATGGGCAAAAATACCTTTTAAAATAGTCTTGGGAAGAGATGCTTAGCTAGAATAGCCCTCATTAGGATGAAATTTACCACTTTCCCAAATTTCCACACAACTGGCATTTCTGATGTCTGCTTTACACAGTATGAAGGAAAATTATTCCAGTAGCTCCTGTTCAGAAATCTTTATTTGTTTACGTTTATGAAGGTGTGGAAAGGGAGCTACAGCAAGTAGTTTAGAAGTGCTCATTGTGGTATGTTAATCCCCGAGGGCCTGTTTATTTTTATGCGGGATGGTACATAAAAGACTGTAAGCTAACAACATACAGACTGGAGTAAGCAAAGAATTAGGGCAGTTAGCTAAGCAGCAGACCTTACATTTTCTTTTGTTCATGACAAGTCTTTTTTTTTCTTTTTCCCCTTAAATTAGAGGGTGCTGTGGGTTTTTAATTGCTTTCTTCAGCAGCTTCTCTTTGTGACTCTTAATCTAGAAGGACTCCACTGAGTTTCCTGGTTTACGTTTTGTGAGTGAGAGCAGGAGTAGTTTTGTGGCATGCAAGCTAACACTGAAGGCAATGCAAGAGAAACAGTGTTGTTGTAAGATGTTTTTTCTGAATGCATTTTTTTCATTCCAGTTGCTTTTATTTTTGACTGTGTTACAATGCACTTAAACTTTTAAGGAGGCCACAATCTGTAAAAATACAAGAAAGTATTTGTTGCAGCCAAATCCATATCTGAAGAGTTTCCACTTGAGATTTTGCAATTGAGAAGGTGATAGCAGCAAGGAGTTTGGGCCATTGTTTCCAAAATATACCAAATAAGAACTGTGATGAATACAAAACTTACACTTTATAACTTAGTGACACTGTCCAAAATAGAAAGTAATTAATATTTTTAAAAACGCCACTATTCTAAAACAGCTAGGCAAGCGTTTCTGGCCGTATTTTCTATGTGCAGAAAACAATGATAAAGGGATCCACTCAGCAGAAGCTTCCTAAGAGTTGTGTGCCAAAGTCCTGATGACAAACACCTTTTCATCTCTATGTATGTGTGTGTCTAGATTTCAGAAGCAAACACTGCCTCTCTGTAGTTTCTTTGTAAGGAAAAATGCAAATCAGTAATGGTTATTTTTGAAGTTAGAGCCTGTTATATTCTTGGAACTAGTGGCTGAATTACCATTCTCATATTGAATAAAATGTTGCAACAAGGGAAGAATAAATGTGACAGAAGCAATGGTGAAAGCAACACACTAGCCTAGAAGTTAATGAGAGTTGTAAGTGGAAAAACAGTGGAAAAACTACCCAATAAATCTTGAAATTGGTTTATAAATAATTATGTTAGGTTCTGATCCTTCCTCTTCTGCTTAAAAGTCTGATGAGAAGGGCAGGCTAGAAATACAGAGTCCTGGAAATTACTTGAGGACCATTTTGTGGATGTTGGACTACCAAAAGGCAAAGTAGCCCTCCAGCTCCGTAACAGACCAGTCCCTCCTAAAAGCAGGTCTGTACTTCGCCTCCTGGTGGTGGTGGTCTTGCAGGATGCAGCAGTTAACACTGCCTGTGAAGTGGTCCATTAATCTGCCCTGGTGACATCTTGTCTGTAGGGCTAACAATAACGCTTTGTGTATCTCAGTGTTTTAGTGAAGTGCAGACGGCATGCTTATCAATGGGCAACACCTGTTTCCTTAGCTGCAAGTGCCAGTTCCGAGCAACCTGAGACAAAAATTCAGCTGTTTCACTGGTCACAATGAAAATGATGGTGATTTTTAGTACTCCCTTTACTGATACACACATGGGGTATTCTGCCAATACAATTCAACAAACGTGGCAGCCATTTGTGTTGGTTACTGCTACTCAAAATGCTTTCCAAGTTTATGGGTGTGTAGGCAGCTAGTGTTTATTGCTCTGGAAGACAACTTGAACTTCAGAAGGAAGGGGAGAAAAGAACTTACATTTTGCCTATCTTTGTTCTGTGTAGACTACAGTTGCTGTAAATATCATGATGTACAGTAGTTGGAACAAAACAGTTTTGTTTTTTAAAAGCAATGGGCATATAGATGCTAGGTGAGAACAATACTTTTGTGGTCCATGCATTTTTGGTTTCTGGCAGAGACTGCCAGAATTGCATTTGCATTCACTTCAGTCTACAACAAATATTACGGAAGATTCAACTGTAAGCAATTCCCAAATATAAAGAGTGCAGAGAAGAAAGGTGATTATGATTTGTGGTGACTTCTATTAAGCTTTTACAGAATATCGTACATGTGTACTAGCTATCACCATAAAATTAACCGGTAATAATTGGTCAGAGCTGCCAACTCAGTCTGCTTATGTCTAGCACTCTTCTTTAGGTCGTGTTCATTATGCTGACACCCTATGTCAGATCTTGAATAAAGTTCATTCAGCCATTTCTGCCGTTCTTCTTCTTGTTTGCCCTGCTATGTGTGTGTGCTACCATCAGCGAGAGTTCACATCTCAGCAAAGACTGGGTCTGGGTGCTCTGGGAAATACGTGTCTGGAGTTTCTGCCCAGTGGCCGCTTCTCCATCAGCAGCGGGGCTGTGGGAGAGCATCCTTCGATTGAATCACGCCTGGTGTTTTCCTCTTTCTTGGAAACTGGCTGGAACAAAATGTTCAAAGCTCTTTCTCCCTCCCTTTCCTTTTTTTTTTTTTCCCCTCCCTATTTCTGTCTTTCACTTCCATGCCTCAAAAGGCTGGGTTCATTACTGTGTGATAAATCAGCCAGTAAACTTCTATGCATTTTGCTGCATTTGGGCAGCTCCTGTTCCTCAGTGACAGCTGCTTGGCTCAGCACACTGTAATTATCAACTCAAAACCAAGATGCTTTTAGGTGCTGAAAGCATATTGGCAGAGACTGAACTTGTCCTCAACCTCATCATGGGCCGCAGCTCTAAAAGATCCCATTTAGTGGTGGTTTGGTTGTGTTGTCACTGTTGGTACTGAGGCTCTGACTGTTCGTTATCACAGTGGACCCTGTGGGAAGCTGTCATTTCCCTAAAGGAGTACAGGTCTTTGTTTTTCATTAGCTGCTGACATGTTGTGTAGTTAACTTTTGATTAATGTATCTGTGTTCATTCTCTGTCTCTAAAATAAAGTTTTATTGATACGGGGTGGGGTGGGGGGGCGGTTTATACATTTTAGTGAAAATTTAGAAAGCCCTTATTTAATCAGATGCCTGAAGGGAACTTTGCTGAGAAACAGACCTGTTGGTTTGCTGTCTGTAGTGGAACCGAGGCACGCTTTGCTCCTGCTTTAAGCCTACCTCTGTGTGGCGTGGTGACTGAGCGACTGGTGCCTAGCTGTCCGCAGCCACAGAGCATGGTATTGCCTCTGATGCACTAAAGGCCAAGTGGCCCTGGGCTGTGTGTTGTGCAGGCCGGTTGCAAGGGGCTGTATGTAGTTGAGACTTTTGCTCCCTCACCAAACTTGTTTTAGCTAAGAAGGAGGAATCCTCCTTATTTGTCTGATACGTGGAGAAACAATTTCAACTGACAGATAGCACCATCCAGAGCTCAAGTGACTGGAAGGTTCTGTTAACTAGATGTGTTGGTTTTCATGTTACGAAAATAACATGCAGATCCAAAGGGGAGAAGAGAAAACACATGACATTTTTTGCAAGAGAAATGAACTAGGGAATTTCTGCTGTTCCCACTGTCAAGCCAAGCCACAGCTTTGCTTTTCTCACTGTATCCATCAGGCAGGTTGGGTTTTCTATCAGGACAATTAGAATGGGCACCTATTCTGCTGCTATTAAAAAAGGCTTTGAAGTATTCTCAAATCCTGCTGGGCTACAGTTTAGTGCAAGTTACAGAGCAGTTGCAAGTAGGAGCACCTCTGTTTGCTTAAGCAAAGCTCAGTGTAGGAGGCATGACACAGTCTCATTTGCTTCCTTCTGTAGGATATGGCGAGGTTATCAGACCCTGGAGAATGATGAGAAGTCACCCAGGCTGTAGAAACCTCATGACCTTTAGACATGAAGTAATTTGGTGTTGTTATGATATAACAAACATACACGTCATGGTCTTAGTCCTTGGAAGGATACAGGCTGGAAGAACCAGGTCAGCAGAGGAGGTGATGTGTGGTCTACAGTAAGCAGGTTTTTTTTAAGCTTCTAAAATGAAGCATGTTCTATGTTCATATGGAAACAGAGGAAGAATTTTTTCCATTGCATGTGCAACAAGATAAAAGGCATCTTTTCTTTGCAGTTGTTGAGAATCTGTTCCTGAAAAACCCTCAACATGTTCAGTCTTGCAAGGCCTTTGTGACTTCATTTGGATGACCTGTAAGTGAGAACTTGTAGGGCTTTTGTTTGAAGCTAGTGCAATGTGATAATCTTTTGACTGCTTTCTTGGCTGCAGTAGAAGTATCTGGCACAGCCAAACAGTTTAAAATTAATTTTCTGGGTGTAACTTGCGTGCATATGCTGCCAGTTACAACTGCCTTTGTTACCCATAAGCACTGGGATTCTGAAAGCATAACAGGGACCAAGGGGGAAATGCCCTGTGGGAACAGAAGCCTCTGTAGATGGCATGGGCTAGTGAAGAGGTGTGCCAGCCTGCCAGTGAAACAGAAGCAAAGCAACAAATGCCTCACCACGGAAGGATGCAGAAATGCCGAAGGACAGCACGCCTGTGAAAGGGAATAGCCGCTTTTTCAGATACGTTCACCTTTTAAAATGGTTTTGCTCATCTCTCCTGTTGCATGGGACTTAGGGACAGTATCACAGTTAGCGCTAACCCGTTCTGCATCGCCAGAGGACAGGGTGCAGACTGAGCTTCTTTCCTTTTCAGTCCGTGGGAAGTCTCAAGACTTGTTTTCTCTCCTTCCTGCTGATTTTATTTCTCAGTACATAATACAGGGATCTGATCAAAGGGCGAGGAAGGTTTCTTCTTTTGTTTGTTTGCAATGCCCTCTGTCTTTATGTGTCTTTCGTGGATCCTGCTTAGAGACAACCAAACCTGTAACTTTTATCCGTTTAAAGGCCACTTATGGCAAAACCCAGGAAAGGGGGGGAGTACGCGCAGAATCGTAAGAGCAAGTAACCACATAGCAGCAAAGCCTTAACTATGTGCAGTTAAGGAAGACGGCAGAGGCTGAATCTTCTGCTACGGGAGGAGTTCACCTCAGCTGGCCCAAAGGGAGCAAAACACAGACATGCAGAAGATTCAGCTTTCCTCATGGAAAGCCACACAGCATGCTTGCAGCCTGATAGAATTGTAAAAGGTTCTCTGAAGCAGGACAAAAATTATTAGGGAAAGCACAAATAATATGCTTAAATGTGATTTATATAAAAGACTGGGTTCTGTTGTGGTCCTGTTATGTTTCCTCTATTGTTCGCGTGTCTTTCCGTGCACAATTAGCTGCAACAGGGCAGACCTACTCATCTAACATGGCAGATCAGATGCTATGCCATCTTTGAGTAAAATAGTTCAGCAAAAGTTAAAGATTAAGCATGTTCCTAACTGTCATATAAGAGGATAGAATTTGGGACTGTGAGCTGAGCACATGGTTTAATTCTTCACAGACTTGAAAGATCCATTTACTTTTTGTATTTCCTTTTGAAAGGCCATCACTAAAACCCTTCTGTCCTCCCCTGTGTCATGGTACACAATGATTTCCTTTTCCTTTTAAAATGAAAAGAGAATAAGCAAAGCAGAGAAACCTACATCAAAAACAGGGCAATCTCCTTTGGATTTCATCTTTATACACACTTAGGTCAAGCTTGAATATGGCTCAGTCTCTGAATCTATGATGTTTCTTTCAGGTCCTGCTTCTCAGACTGGCATCCTGGGATGCTTTTTCGCATACACGTGGTTCTGGAAACAGAGACAGAAAAGAGTTAATACTTTGAAGACAGTATGTTTATTAGCCCTTCTCCCCAGTGTCTATTATATGAGATACGCTACATGGTACTTCCCCATCCTTTGCTGAGTGCTTCTGTTTCTGCAGCACAGAAGATCCCTAAAGATTAAGATCGTGCTGAGGGAAAGGATTTCCTGGTCTGAGCTAAGAGAAGGGTGGTGGTAGTGAGATCATTGTCTCCAGTTAACTTAAACATGGAGGATGGACCAGATTTGCCACAAGAAAATAATACTAGCATGGGTTTTATACAGCAACTCACAGACAGCAGCCTCTAAGTTTTACAATCATTGATCTTTTGGAAGAAGTGGGTTGAGATTGGCATTTACAAATGAAGTGTATACACATCTGCAAAGGCAAAGCTTGGTCAAAAGTCCAGCATAATTTTCTACTTAAAGCTGATTTACCATACTGTGCTAAAAAGTTGTTAGTAGGCTGGAAGCAGCATAGAAAGACAAACACAGAGCATTTAATATCCGCTATTTATGCTGACCATAGAGTGCCAAATTTAGCTTTCAGTTATTCTGATATATCCCAACTGTTTTACCATGTAATGGATCAAGTCCATATTTAATATATATTTATAATGAAATAAAAAGCAGTTTCAGGTTGCTAAGGCTTGGGGGCCTTGTGTGCCTTAGTTTTCACATGCAGGGGCAAATTCATGCCTGGAAAAACTGTCAACTTCATTATGCTTGTTTTCCTGAAGAGTGAATTTAGCTCATAAGGCTCATGCATTTAAAACAATTATGGCATTGTTATTATAATTTATTATTAAATAGTTCTTATTTGATTATAAGGACCTAATCATGTATGGCAATATGCCTATCTGTAGCCAAACTGAGAGGATCTTGGCCAACTGAAACAAATCCATTACCGTAACAAAAGAGTAAGATAAAACACCTCACCAGAAAAAGACAGCAAATACTTGAGTTTCAGCCAGAGAAGAGCCACGCCAGCTACAGCAAAAAGAGTTGCGGTGCACAAGAGCTGTGGTGCCCCTGCCACTGCGGGCAGGTGGGGGAGGACTGGGCACCCTCCCAGTAGCTGGAGCACTATGTCATGAAGGGAAGCCTAATTCTCAGCCAAGACAATAGAGACTCTGGGGTTTAAAGTATAGATCCTGTGAAGATGTAAGTTATAAACGAAGCAACAGAAAGGTTAAGCTGCAGCAGTCACAGATTTATTGGATTTATCATCAGGTGTAGCTCTTGACGCTAGGAAATCCCTAGGAATTATGCCATTCCTGTGAGTGCTCACAAGTTTGTCTTTCATGAATGTCTCTGGTTCCTCCAGGAAGACTATTGCCCATTCGGCTTGCCCACTGTCTCCTCAAGGCCCACTTGGCGTCTGGTGCCAGTGAAAAACCTGGCAAATCACTGATGGCCACTCAGGGGTAATCATTTCATAGCTGTTGAAACCATTCTTTTTCAAAAACAACAAAACAAAATTTGAAGTGATACAGAAGCCATACTTGTGCCGGTAATGGACAAGGCCCAAGTGCAGCAGCTTTCATTTAGAGCAGAGTACTTGAGGAGCGGGTTTTCTGTCAGCTTATTTTCCTTCTGTTAAAGAGGTGTGAATGGAATATCAGCTGTGGACTGTATATATGAAAACATGCTGCTTGTTTTTTTGCATCTACAACAGCTGGGCACTGGTCTTGCATGAGACTTTGTTGCTGCTGTGTGGTAACAATTAATAATAGCACCACACAAAAATATATAGAGAATAATAAGTAGTGAATGTCATGTAGGATAAATACATCAAATAATCATAAAAAAACTCTCAGAACTGAGCTGGCTTATTTCTGTGTCCAGGTAACGCTGACAGGTTTAAAGGTAAACAAAAAAAAGTGGTTGTTGTTGGCTTTTATTGCCATGTTAGAGACTAGATATCTCAATGTGCCAAAATTTTTACTCTGGCAGTAGCATGCAGAACTGTAGAGATGCTGCTACTGCAGAATTTGATGGCCATCAGGCTAGACTTGCTGTCTGCTGTTCGTAGTGATTTTGTATCCTCCTGGTATGGGATTCTCTCTGAAATTTCACCCCTCCTTTTAAGTGAATGACAAACACTGTACAAATTTGATACACTATCTGAACAATCACTCAGCCATTTACACCTGTTTTTTCTAGCAGGACCTTAGAAATAGTTGACTCTCCACAATTGCAAAAGAAATGGTGGGAGATAAAATGAAGCAATTTGCAAAATGTCTTTGTGTGGCACCTCATGTCACATCATAAACTGAGTCTTTTCTGCTGCTGCTTCTTTCATATGTAACTGTGAATATGTTTATAATATTACCTTGCCTGGTTATTTGGCATCTTGAAGATCCTCATTCTCTTCTCAGAGTCCTGGCACAACACATTTCATCAGGAGTGTTCCACATGTGTACCACTCGCAAAGTTTTGTGCACTATCATAGAAAGCTGATTCAGTAGTTGGTTTAAGTGGGCAAGCAACATGACAGGATCTTCTAGTGTTGGTAGTTTAGTGAACAGTGATGATGGACCCTGTCTGCTGTGGCTCTCACTGTCCATCAGTCAGTGAGTCTGTGTTGCAGCTTCTCCATAAGGACAAATCTCTCCTCTGCTCTGCTTGTAAGGCGTATGGGAACACATCTGAAACTTAACAGCACTTGTGATACTGTAATTGGGTGAGGTGTTGAAGATGAGACACACTTATGCCTACCAAGTAACTATATAATTTTTGTGCTCTTTAGGAAACCCGCCATAGAAGGACTAGTGTGATCTTTGGATGTGTAGAGATACAGGAAGCTGATTTTACATTTTTATCACAGCCTTGTGGAGAGTGATACAAGGATGTGGCTTCCAGTTGCGAAAACAACTGGTTCAACAGCAAAGATTGTTGAAAATTTTTCCAAAGAGCCATGAAAATGACTGGCAAACTGGAGAAAATGCTTTCCTGGCAGGGACTTCCATCCCTTTCCCTTACCAAGAACAGCAAGAAGAGTGTTTATTATGTATATTTAATACCAGACCTTAAAAGGCTGCTCAAAGTAGCAGAGGAGGTCTCCTAAAACCCAAGGGAAGAAGGTGCAAGCCAGACAAGGTAAAAATGAAGTCACAAAGAAAAAGGCATACATTTTTATTAAAAATGAAAATAATTACACATTAGGGCAAGTGAATAGCTCAGACTTTCAAATCAACACTGGCACGGCTGCTTTCTGGAGGCAATTTCCTGCCAAGCACAAGTCATTTAACTCGATACTACGCTCCGTGCTGTGTAGAAGGGTCAGCTTAGGTGGTGTAATGGTCACATGTGGTGGTAAAATGTTCAGACCTATTGTTGGTGACCAAGGGGAAAACACTCTCGCTCTGTCACAGCATTTCACTTTCTAATTATGAGCAGAAACATTTTAATAATTGATACTGCTGAGTGTCCTGCTGTCCATGGCTGGAATCAGTCACACCCAACTCAGTGTGTTCAATGTGGTGAGGTGACCCCAGGTTGCTCGTTTTGCTGGGACCCGCTCCAGAACATGGTGTGACCCTCTCTGTTCAGCCTCGTCATCAAAGGTAGGTTAACCGGGGAGTGCAGTCTCATCCCTGCAGGTGAATTTTGCAGGATAAGGCTATGACACGCCATTTCTAGTGCAACCTGTTGTTTGTTAGTGAGTGAAATATCTGGCAGTCCAGCTCTGTTGGTGGGGATGTCTCTCAGACCTCGAGATGAAAAGAGAGCCCTTTTCTGCACTTTTGCTCCCTGTTGCCAGCCGATTCCATGCAGTCATTGGTGGGAGCCCCCTGCTTCTATGGGCACAGCTGCGTGGTTACTGTTTAACACCACGGCCTCTTTTCGGCATTTACCCATGTTTAGTTTGCTTGGTCTCACTTCTTATTTTGTTTCATTTTTGTTGAAAGTGTTTCAACTCAGCTTAGCCTTTAGATTAATGTAATGTATTTTTGACAGTAATCAGACAAGATCTTTTAAATCAGGGATGATGTGCTTTTAAAAGTACAAATGGCAACTCAAAGGCAATCACCATTTAGAGTCAAAAGGAGGAAAATACATAGCTGCCCTTTGATTGTTTGTGTATATTTGCCTGTGAGATAATGTTATGAGACCACTTCTTTGGTAATTCAGTTATCCCACATCTTTGGCCAAATTCTGCTTTGTTTCTTCAATGTAAATCCTGGATAATCTCTTGGACTTCAGCAGAGATAATTGGCTTTATCCTGATATTAACTGAAAGCAGATTTTGACCTGAATTTTTCAGTGTATCTCCTGCTGAAATCTCCTCCCACTGAAGATGGTGTCATTAATGGCTGGGGCCCTGAGTATCCTGAACGGATTTTTTCCTTAGCTCATATTTCCATCACATCATATGTGTTTGATGTACTTACATTGTTCTTGTATTTAATCTCTGCCCATTTAGTCACATTTACTGTCATCTTTTATTTCTTTAGTAACTCGGTGCAGCTCAGAAAGGTAACAGGGATGAATAGAGCATGACAAGTTGCAAATACATTCTGTGCAGATCTCTTCTGTGGCTTACTACATTTCAGCTTTAATGGTTTATGGGATGGGTTGTTTATTCAAATGCTTGGTTTATGTAAGACCATTTAGCAGCAGCTGTAAGGGCACTATAGAGGAGTAGCTGATGTTTTTCTCATTTATTTTTACTGTATGGTTTGTGAAGTCCCTCAGGAACTTCACAAAAAACCTGTGTACTGCTGGGGCCAACATTGTGGGTGTGCTGGGTTCGAAATGGAGAGGACCCACGCGAAATTCAGGAAGTCGACTGGGCTCATCACCAGATCTTTGGCAGCTGTGAAGGGAACCAAGTGAAAAAGTTCTTATGCTGTAGTTTTGCTGCGGACACCAGTAGGAGAGGATCTCAGCCCTGCTCCCTGTCTGTGGGCTGTGTGGACATTTTAAGATAGTGACACTGACAACGTGGAGCTGAACTTCTCTCTCTAGGAAAGGAAGAGAGGCATCCTCCTGGTAATGCTGGTCAAGCAGAGGGAAAGGGAAGAGTTCCCCGAGAGGCAGGGTTGAGTGGCAGGTTTGGCAGGGGGTAGGGGGGAGTACTCATCTGTTAGTAAGCATTTTTCAATGCACGGGTCACAAGGTGTGCCGCACTGCCATGCCGGGGCAGCGGCCCTCCCTGCCTGTCAGCCCTGTGGCCGGCATTGGCAGGGGCGAGGGACGCCGGGTAATTTGCGTCTGCGGGGAAAGGGTGTGTTTTGGTTCAGGCCTGCGTTTTGTGCTTTACTTGAAAAGCCAGTGCTGGTGAGGAAATGAAGATAAAAAGCAAATTCCTACTGACTGCGGGGGATCTGCTCAGGTAGCTGGCCAAACAAAGTGTACCCGTGTAAATGCATCACCATGATGAGAGTTAATCTTACACTAGACCGGAGTTTAACAAGAGTGAAAAACTTCGCAGTGTCCTCTCATGTGTACTTGGCTATTAATGGGACATGTGGCCTCTGCCGGGAGGCCTGGCGTCAGCGGTGGGGCGGGCAGAGCCCCCGCCGCCAGCTGCGGGTCAGGAGCAAGGCCCGGTGGGTCTGGTGCGGCGTGGGGGGAAGCCGGCTTCCCTCACCCCGCTCCCCGGGCACAGCGAGCCTGCTTGCACACCGACCTGGGGCCTTCTGGCAGGTGCCAGCCGGGGCTGGTGGAGGTTGGCTCCTCAGGCGCGCTGCCAACTTGGCCAACTCATGGCGGAGGTGCCTGGAGACGCCTCTCGCTTTCCCAGCTTGCTCCAGCACTGGGCTCTCCCCACACTGCATGAACTACGTGCAGTGCACTCAGGTTACGTCGCCGTAGGCTCAGGGTGTGGGACACCTGTATTTTTTTCTTGTGCACTGTGGGCCCTTTCTCCAAATGCTGTTGACAGCAATGGGCGCAGGCTGTACCACTTCTCCCCGCTGCCGTTACCACAGCACTCCGTTTTCCATCTTTTAGTAATGGAGGCAAGGTAGGTTCTGCGTATGTCGTCACCCAGTTTGGAACAGGTGTGTGGCCAAGCATAGAGGCAGGGTTTGGTCTGCATCTGAATGTATCCTAAATTATTGGCAGGGTTCAGTCCTGGTTGCTGCGGTTAAGCAGCTGAGGTGAGATTCATGCCTTTGCAGAAACCAGCCTGAAGCATGTGCACCGCTATTTACTTCACTGTGTTTAGGATTTAAGTTGCACATAGGCTTTGTCCAGGCAGCGTTAAACTTCAGTCTTTGCAAAAGCAGCTAAATGCACTGAAATTAACTTCATCAGTAGATGCTGACTGCTTTGCATGATTTCAGCAACACAAGCTGTCAACCCTGTTGAGCTGGCCAGTTAAACTGCCCTCACATCTGCTTTATTTAGTTTGAACATTGCAAATTGGTAAAGTATTCTACAAAATTTGCTACAGTCTTTTAAATATTATATTTGGAATTTATATATAATGGAACCTTATGCTGAAAGTAAAATGTGAAATGAGTTGAACAAAAATGATCAAGGACTTCAAAGTCTAAATCAATTGATTCTGGGCAGCAATTCAACTAAGGTTCTGTCCACTATGCTGTCTCAAACCTTTGTCCATCTTTTACTTCTTTTACTTCAGAGCAATACTATAAATCACATTTGCAAAAAACGAACTTTCTATCTTACTGTAACTACAGTATAGCACAGAGAGGGAAGGCGTTTGAACAAGAATCAGAGAGTAAGTTGGATTTAGTTGAAAGAGGGCACATTTTGTTTTCTTGAATTAGGTTAATTTTAAAACATTTTCGTTTGGATGAGAGAGTTCAGCTATTGTTAGGGGTACAAAATAGAAGTGGTGTGAGAAAGGTTTGATTTGTTTTCGGATTCTTTGTCTTCAGGTTTTAAAAAAAGAAGCATTGGCTGTTACATATGCTTTGCAACAGTCATCCTAACGTGATGATAAATGGCCTTTTCCCAGGTGACTCAACTCCCTATCTTCTTATCCAGCAAGTGTGCTACTCTCCAAATATAAATATATTAACTCCGTCTTTTTGGACAAAGCACTAATGAATGACACATGAGTACTGTGTTTCCTTCCATGACGTGCACCCAACTCTACAGGCAGCCCTGTCTCCATGTGACTGTAAGCATGAACCCTGTCCCATCCTGGCCTTCCACCTCACTTCTGACCTCTATTTTATCTTCTCTTCACAGTTGTGCAGCACATCAAGCGCCACAATATCGTTCTCAAAAGAGAACTGGGAGAAGGAGCCTTTGGGAAAGTCTTCCTGGCGGAATGCTACAACCTCTGTCCCGAGCAGGACAAGATCTTGGTGGCAGTGAAGGTAAAAAAGTCTAGGTTTTCCATTATTAGTTCATGATTGCGACTAATGCTATTTTATTTGTAAATGATCATGTTTGCCTATTCTGTAGCCCAGTGTAACCGCTCTGATACATGTGGAAGTGTTCACAAGGCTAATGGAGTGTTACGAGGATGCAATATTTGGTCTTACTGTGGACTATAAAATGAGAGCTTAATTTCATAAGCAAAAGGGGGCATACAGACTGTGTCACAAAGGGGCAAAATATTTTATGATCTATCTGAAATATAATTAGTGAAATATAATGTCTAGGTCATTAAAAATACATGTGACATATATGCATGTCTAAAAAAATAATCTATTGCTAGCTAAGTGAATAGGTTATGTGTATAATTGCTAGTCAGAGAAGGCCTTTCTTTTTCAGGATTGTGCCATTCTTTTAGTCAGCCATTGGAATTATCTGTAGGTAATTTTCATTAATATAGCTGCCAGGAGTGTTGTAAAAAACTTGTGGATAATATTGTTATGTGCTGTTAAACACTGGCTGTAATGGAAATCCAGAAGTCAAGTTATGTCAGACCTGGAAGGCTAATTCTTGATTATACAGCTCGAGTCAGCTCTCCCAAAATACAGTCCAGAGGAGGAGAAAACTAAGTGAAAACAGCCATAACCTTGGAGTTTCAAGTATACAGAATAGTTCTCACATGTCTGGGGTGGGGGGAGGGATGGGCAGGGAAATGCATTTGTTTGGTTCTTCTAAAGGGCACAGATTACATGGTATGCTGGGAATCTGCCAAGGAGTGAGAAGATTTCTAGCTTCTTAGTGCTTGGATGCCAAAGCTGCTTCACCATACTAAGCCTTGTCATCCCCCAGAATGGAAGGGCTGAGGATGATTATCAACCTCAGCTATGGATGTATGCTAGAAAACAATATTGGTGAAACTACACTCTTAAGAGTTTGCAAAGTCTCTGTGGCAACAATCTCTTATCTCCATCTGTGTTCTGTCAAAGGCTGAACAAGGTGTTCAGCATTTGAGGTATCTCATTAAATGCAGGGGAATACACATTTAGAATTTGCGCTGTGCTTAGGGATCAGAAAATAATTTTATCTGACCAGTTACAATTAGGCAACTATGTGTACATTTTGGATCAAACCATACAGTAAAAGAAATGGAGTAGATCATCTTTTTGAATTTGGAAACGAAACGTTTTGGATCCAGCAGTGACAGAACATGAAGGGAGGATGGACTTGTAGAGTGCTTTCTTCCTCCCTAAAAAATAACAGATTGTGGGGGTTTGCCAAGGTTACGAGCTTTTTGATGCTTGGGAGTTGTTCAGTCACGTTGGCTGGTGAGAAAAAATTAAGCCCTGAAGGTATATATCATAGACAGGAGAAATCAAGAGATAGGAGATGACAAAACTAGATCTGAATGATTTTTTTATTGTATTTTGGTGAAGCTATAGTGGAAATTGCCTTTCCTCTATCACTTCAGGGAACTGCTTGATAGCAAAATAAAAGTCTTCCCATTCACCTGCTCCCTTTGAAAGTCCTGACCAAATGGAGCCTAGCACTTCTGCTGTTAAATGCTGCACCACACTTGCTCTCTGCTGCTCTTTCTCAGTGTAATTCACAAGGATGTGCATTCAGCCTTTAAAGGGAGAGATATCTCCACGGGTTTAGATGACAAATGTATCAGTTTTCTGGACCAGTTGTCATACTTTTCTTTTTTTTTTTTCTTTAACCAGATCCACTCTTTGTAGTGTCCTTAATAAGATTGTTGCAGGCAGCTGTGGGAAGAATTACCTCTGGGGATAGGTATTGACTCTTGAAGATGTGACTCCAGCTGCCATCAAAGACCATATTTTTTGGCAAACTGTGCCGTTGGATTGATCCCCATATAACTGAGGGGTAATTGCCTGGTACTTCTCTCTTTCAGCGTGGTACTAACCATAGCTTACAGATGTCCTTCAGTCACAGTGGAGATCAAGGGATGAGACTTCACTGGTGTGCAGAAAGCTAGCCAGAGGACTGTGACCAGACCCCACTGCTGGGCACAGAGTTTGACAATGAAAATGTGTGATTCTTTTTTTTAAGTCTTAGAGGAGCAGACCTGGATGCCAGCAGTGGGTGGGCAGCTCCTCCCAGCACACAGCAAGGGCTTTAGAGAGCTAAATCACAACACACCTGTCTCGGTGAAATAGATTTGGTGAGCCCGGTGGGAATATGTACTTGGTGAGGAGGAAGGCAGTGCCAGGGGGATTTTGGAAGCGAGGAGGCACGGTCTCACCTGCACAGGGTGGATCAGGACGGCTGGTGGTCCCCCACGGCTGCCTGTGCCTGCTGGTTGCTCGGCAACTGTTTGGTTCGTGTCTGGCCCTGAGCATCGCTGTCTGACTCAACACACATCCTTCTTCTTTTCATCCTGCCGGTATCCGAAATGCTGACATTGCTGCAGCAAATTATTTAGGAGCTAAGAGGCCCAGAAAAATCTGGGAAGATATAAAATCACGTTTAGCGCAAACAACCGAAAGTGCTTGAGCTTTCGCTCCTTGTAAGGGGAGAAAGATAATACGTTTTAATTGGTTTCGGCCACCAGGCTTACCTGGAGGACCACTGAGTGTTCAGAAGAGCTTTCTGTGCATCAAACCCTGTGAGCAGAGAGCTTAACAACAGGTTAAGCTGGCTGCATGGGCATTGTTCTACCCTTCCCACCGGGTGAGTTTGTACATCGCATCAGTACACCATTTGCTGCAGGCACTTTAAGAGAACAGAGGGTGGAGGAAGGAGAAGTGACAGTTTCCTTGCAGGCCATTTTGCCATGCCACAGTTGTTGTTCAGGCCTGGATCAGTAGTGTCTTGTCATAGGGCTGGATCACCAGGCGTAGTCTGGTTAACTAGTTTAACCTGGCCGGAGCTGGAGGTGACGATGGTTGTCAGGGCACAAGTTAGCAGCTGTCTCTGGCTCCCCTGGGAGGCTGGAGAGGGATTCACCCTGTGCTGCTCCAGAGTTGTGCTCAGCTGGCAGACCTCTATGTGCGTGAGGTGAAGAACATTTCCATGGGACCTGCAGAGAAAAACCAAATGTTTCCAGCTCTTCAGGTATTCAGTTCAGAGAAATGTCAAAACCAACCCTTCATTTCTTGAGGAAATATACCACTCACTCTAGTATGGTGATGTGGAGCAGTAGTAAGGATTTCACAAGGGAAGGCTGAAACAGTATAAAGGACGGCTGTCATAAGAGTTTTATTACCAAGTCACACGGATGTTGGTGAGAGCGACGTCCCTCTGCTCTTGGTCTCACTTGTCCATGAATGCAGCAGCTCTGTGGTGTCAGGGTGGACTAAGGAGCTTGCAGCTTGCACCCGCTACAGAGCGCAGGTCTGCAGAGACTGGATGGTACGTGGATACCTGGGCAAGAACTCTGCAGAGGAGAATAAGCATGGGGTAGCAGTGTGACTGTCACAAGGATGTACTAAGCAGATGAGGAGCTCCTGTAACAGCCAGGGGATCCCTCTGTTGACCAAGGGCGGGTGTCCCTCCTCCCTAGCTGCTGGTCTGGGTGGCTGGAAAGTACATGTCGTTGTATCTCCGTTCCTACTTGGGAAGAAATATCAACTGATTGAGACTGCTTTGTATGCAGAGCTTTGGCATACTTGCCAGTAATGATAATAGTAATGAATATGTCTTTTTCTCTCTTTGTGCTCTTACGGTTTTATATTGGTTTTATTTTTTCTCTTGCACTGAGAACAAGCTAAATGCACTAGTCAGTGTCATTTCTGCGTAAATTCTGTGTACTTACTATTTTTTTCACTTTCCAGTCTCCTCCTTGCCTGACCATGTCAGATGTCTCTCATACATTGTGTCTATTCTGTGCACTGCATGAAATAATGAAAAGGGGATTTTGCAATGGTGGGTGACAGAAATTCAAGTCACCCCTTGGTAGCAGAAACCCTGCCTGAGTTTTACCTGGGTTTTAGACCTTTCTACATTTTGCAGTTTGACAGAAAATGTGTAATTGCCATGGCAACTGCTCTGTCATATGATAATTTTGCTGTTTCTGTGAGATAAAAAGCATCTTCTGAAATACACAATATGCCATCCTCACAGGGCAGAGCTGTCAGCATTTTTACTGTCTTTCCAGGGAAAGAGCATGCTGGAAACAGTATCAGCCTATGCTTCTTCATCAGTTTTTTTCCAGGTTGTTATTATTTAAAAATGGTTTTTATATGAATTGTTTTTCTAATTCTGTTGTTGAGAAGAATTACAGTCCAGCTGCTTTATACTTGCAACCACCAGAGGAGACTCAAGTGACAACAGAATTATTCCCAGTGATTTCATTGTATAGTATAGATTTGGCTGTGGGGTGATGCCTGCATCATGTTAAAGCATCATCCCAGTGTCAGGAAGTGTTGGGAGACATTTCAATTTTAGTCCTTGCTTGGCTCAGATGTGGTTATGTGGGGACCATAGTGGGGAGACAGTGTGATATCCAGCTTAAATGATATAGCTATGTATGCTAATGTAGCATAACTTGTGAAGCTTTGATGATGCAGTATTCTTGTTGCATCATTATTGGTAAAACTTGTGGAAAAAGGGTTCTGAGCCTAGAGACACATGAGTCATAAGTGGGTCCCTCAGGGAAGGGACATCTGTGGCATGAGTGATGTCTGTTGCCTCTGGGATCCACAGAGCCTGAAGTCCACAGGAAAAAGCCCCCAAACTTGGCTATGCATTTTGCCTTGCTCCGTGTCACCCCATCTGGACCTTGTTATGGTAGCTGTTGATTTTTCAAGAGCTGTGGTTGCATTTTCACAAGTAAAGTGTTTTCTCCAACAGTCGTGTTTTAGTCCCTTCTTCACTCAGGCATAGGTATAATACTAGAAAAGAGGACAGAATTGTCTTTCTTAAAGAAAAACCTTGAACAAACCATGACTACTGCAGCTAAAAACTCGATTTGTTGGCAGAATGATTGCACAGTATCAACTTGTTGTGTGTCTGTTCTGATGAGTTGGGTTGGTCCCATGCTCTGTGTATGAATTCAGGGTAGAAACAAAGTGACTAAATGGCCAGGAAAAAGCATCTTCAGTTAAAACAATGCCTCTACTTCCGTGTCTCATCTTCCTTTGTGTCAAGTGTGGGTGTAGGTAAAATCCAGAGGTAAAGAGCCCAGTTTCTGTGAATAATAATTTGTAAACATTGGTAACCTGGTGTCTTTCTCTTACTGTTTTAACAATATTGTCTGATTTAGTATAATGCAACCACTGTACCTTTTGAAGGTAGAGCCTAGTAGTGGTTTATTGTCAATTATAATTATTCCTCATTTAATTGGTGTCAGAATTTGCTTTTTTTGGTGCATGAAAGGGTTTCCTTGCTCAAGAAGTGTAGTTCTTAAGAAGAGATCTGAAGCTGTCTATGTGTGGCAGCTAAATTAGCATTACTTCATCATGCAACATTTAAGCCTCCTATTTGATCCAGTGTTGATATATTTCCTTCAAAATGAAAATATGCAACAGTTTAGAGCTGTATAAATAAAAGGGAGGAAGAAAAATTGACACCCCAGAATCATGTACTTCCTCAAAAAATCGACACCCTATGCATCTACTTCCTCTCTATCAATTTAGGATTGATCGTCCAGTTCCTTATACATATGCTTAATTTTAGGCATGTGAGTAGATTTACTGAATTTCAAAGTGGTTTCTGGCTGAAGTCTCAAGTTGTATGTTCTGATCCAGGGATGTACACTTGTATAAATCTACCTAACGTATAGCACACCATAGGGGCCAACATCAGCAACAGCGACATTAGTAATACATAAAGAATGCATCTATGTGCCCGCTAAGTATTTTAAGCAAGCAGAGTTTTATTTTAAAGAACCTATGAGAAAGGTAAATACCAAGAGGATAGTAGGGTTTGCCTGAGTTAAAGGCTAAAGGATATGAACCAGCTGTGTACTAGTATGTTTTTTCGATAAGATCAGTTTATTTGTTCTGTGTTTGGAAAACACTTGGCACAGTAAGATCACCAGTATTCCTACATACTCTTACAAGAAAAATTGTTGTTCGGGTTGACATTTCACAGGAGAACGTACTGCCTTTATTTAATTGCGCTTCAACATCACATCTGCATTTCTAGAAGAGTTATTAAGAAAGTACTTCCTCCATCCTTTATGCAGTGGAGCGTCCTTATCTTACCCTTAAAGTGCCATCCCACATGTTCGCTACCTTCTGTGAACATCTCCCCTTTACGTTTTTGTTTTCTCCACCAGACACTGAAGGATGCCAGTGACAATGCCCGCAAGGACTTCCACCGTGAGGCAGAGCTGCTAACTAACCTGCAACATGAGCACATCGTCAAGTTCTATGGTGTCTGTGTCGAGGGTGATCCACTCATCATGGTCTTTGAGTATATGAAGCATGGAGACCTTAACAAATTCCTCAGGTAAATCCACAAACACATACTGTGCTAGAGAGCCAGAAACAGGCAAAGAAGGCAGGTGTTACTGGTATTTAATGACAAATTAACTGCTACCTCTGGAAAATGCCAACGCCTAGGAGTGCAAATCTGTGCAACTCTCGTCTTCTGTACTGGTATGTGAGGCTCGTTGTTTCTTTGCCTATTTGGAAGTACCGATAAGTCAAGACTTATGCTTTGAACCAAAGGAATGGGCACCAAAAAAATGCTGTTTTCAGTATATTTCAGTGTATTCTGAAATGTTTGGTTAAAAATCTTGCAGTAGGAATCATTTTCTTGCAGGCTTTCTGGTTGCAATTGGGAAGATCCCACTCAACATCTATAGCTCTCTGTAGGCGTCTAAGAGCTTTTGAAATCTAACCCCTTTTCTCTGCCCTCCTCTCAGTGTTTTGGAAAGACTGCCATTAATCTGAAGCAAGAAAACTGTGAGCCATGGAAACTTCAGTGCAATGGGAAATGCTACATCTTGGGATCCAGATTAGGGCTTTGTTTCATAAAGCTGTTCAGGAACGTGCATCGGAAATTGAAATTTAGCAGTAAAGCAGTCATAAATAAATAGGTGATACCTCAGGTTCACAATAATGGATAACTCATGAACCAGGAAGTTATGAACAGTGGCCTTGTGTATGCGCCATTTCCACTAGCCTGCACTCACTGACATGAAAATAAGCAAGTAAGAGACAGCTTTTGCTCCTATGTAGTAAAAAAAAAAAAAAAAAATTTGCATAAGGTACTGTTCTTTCAAGGTCTTCTATGTGATTTTCATCAAAGGATATCACAAAGGCATTTCAATGTACTGAGATCTCTCCTGCTGAAGGTAACTAGGGGTACCACCATTTTGGAAAGCTGTCTGTGACAAAGCTGTAAAACAATCAAAACCGATGTCGCTTTAAATGGGTTCAGATTCTCTATCTGACTGAAAGGCCCAGTGACTGCTAGTGTCACCGTTTATGCATTTTTGATAGTCTGTGTGAAATGAGTTTGCTGTTTTTCTAGTGTCCACTGAACAAATAGCCACACTGTAAAAGTAGATGGCATCAAGTAGCATACTCCCTTATTGGCAGGGCTTCAAGGTTTGGCAGGGAGGCTGGGGCCTGAACTGGGATGCAGAGCAAACACTACTACTTTTCCCAGTCTGGATGTCTCTCTGGCAGAGGATTTAAGTATGTTTTCAGAGCCATGTTGGGGCATCTGCATTTGTCTGCTTGAACCTCTGCCATGGATTGGGAGAGAACTACAGTTTCCTAAGATGCCATCCCAGTACTTCTTCAAAATATTGAATTTCTATTAGAAGAAGTCAGATTTGCAGCTGATAAGAAATAATTTCTTATTTCATGAGAAATACTTACTCTTTGATTCTTTTTGATTGGCCTTTTCCTACCTCATAACTCTGATGTTGAATTATTGTACAGAAAGGTAGTTTAGCAGACAGTGTATTTCCTACTTTAGGTCTCTTTTTTTTTTAATTATTAATCAGCCCTTGTCTTTAGGATATAAAATGATTATGCTCGTACAAGCTGTTAAACCTAAGCTCCAATTTGTCATTCCTCTCACACTTGCTGCAGCTTGTGCTGCAGCGCAGAGGTTATCGTTAGGCGGGCTGTCAGGGCCTGTATTTTGTATTTCTTACCCTGCAGCGCCACCAAAGGCTGCCGGGGAAAAATTAATCTGAAATTTAACCCAAATGAGCCTTGCTGTCAGCATGCACCCAAGGGTTGTTCAGATCTAGGACTAAGGCCTTGAAGTCATGCCTGCCCTGTGCTTGCTCTGGCCAGTGGAGGCTGATGTGGATCCGAAGAAATCTCTGTCAATGTTCCTGGCTGTTGCAGACACTGAGAAGCATATTACTTACAGCCAGCATCGAAAGGATGAGTAAGGTGGATGGAGTGTTAAGCATAATCCAAAATTTTCATTGGATATGGACCATGTGCTCAAGGAAGCTAGTGAAAGATGAAGAGTTCTCTAATTTAGCAAGTCAGAGCTTAATGTCTGAGAGCAGTTTTTTAAAAAAATCCATGCAATGAAGAGGTAGAGTGCTTTTCAATAGGAATCTGCTTGTGAGTCTTGGTTGGATGTTTCATATCCTCCGCTTTATGCCTCCCCCCTCCCAGGACCAGATGAATGGCTGCCTGAATGTACCCTGTGGTGGAGAGCTTCTTTGTCTGGTTCCAGATGTAATCCCAGCAATGCTATACACCCTCCTTCGTTTCTTTCACACATCTGTCACTTTGCTCATGAAGTTCTTCCCCTGGGGCAATTTTAATATCATATTTCTAATAGGTAGTGTCAGATTTGATCTCACAGATTTTGATTAATTTGCAACTCTTTTCCGAACTCCTGTGCCCTTCCCCCGGGGATGAATTAAGGCCTCACCTCTGTTGATTAGAAAGGTGATTCTCTGAAACTCCTCACTGTAGGAAGGAAGGACTTTTGAGAGAAAATAAAAATCTGTTCTAGAGTATTTTTCAAAAAAAAAAAATTGAGGAGGGAAGAGGAGAGGTGGTCTCTTAGAAAGAATAGTCTGCAGGAACAGAATAAAACAGGCTTCTGAAAACCCAGAACAAGGGAATGGATGGAAGGGGATGTTCAGAATATTCTAAGATGTATCAAAGGAGGAATGATTGCCAGATGAACTCATTGATTGGATAAGGATTAGCTAGTACTGCTTATTAAAAAATGTTGTGTGTAGGAATGTTTATATCTTCAACATACTAGGATGTTACACGTGTATACCAGAGCTAACGTAGTTAAGATGGGTGAAGCACATGTGCTCCAGTACTTTGCTGGGCTTTCCAAATGCAAAACGACTCTCCTGCTGGAGTGTGTGCAAGTTTCTCATTAATCAGTTGATTATTGCATCTCTCAGGCGGAAGTTAGCTCTTTCTTCCTTAAGAAAAGATGGAAGGGTCAATGGCCTGTCTCCCTGTAGAATCAAGGAGCGGTGGTCGTAGGAAAAGTCATGCTATGCATGCCTTTCGCTCTGTTGGCTTTCACTCTTCTAGAGTGATAAGGTTTTCCTCAGTTACCAAGCAGCTGCATTTGCCAGCCTTTCTCCAGAAAAGAGTACTAGAATGGAACAGGAGAAAGGTGGTGGTTTTGGACAGAGGAGTGTTATGAACACATGTACCTTATTTCCATGAGTAATGTGTCAACTGTTGTCTAATGCTTTTCACACCACCTGTCTTTCACACAGTGAAAGAAAACAGTAAAAAAAAAAAAAAGCCAAGAGACATGTTTTCCACTATTTCACCAATGAATTTGTAGCCTTTTTTGTTATTATATTTGGGCGAGTCAGTTGTGTGGGTTTAGGCTCACTAATGCATTTCACCTCTCCAGCTTCCAAGTGGCCGATCACTTAATCAGCTTGTCTTTTGGTGCAGGGCACATGGACCAGATGCAGTACTGATGGCAGAAGGCAACCGTCCTGCTGAGCTGACCCAATCCCAGATGCTTCACATTGCCCAGCAGATTGCAGCTGGTATGGTTTACCTGGCATCACAGCACTTTGTGCATCGGGATCTTGCTACCCGGAATTGCCTGGTTGGTGAGAACCTACTGGTGAAGATTGGGGATTTTGGGATGTCTAGAGATGTGTACAGCACGGACTACTATAGGGTAAGTGAACTGCTGTAATTTATGATAACCTAGGTCTTGCTCAGTCATCTTACCACATTGATGTGACTGATTCTGCGTTTACACTTGACCATCTGTCTGTCAGGTAATTTAGAGGCTGGCATAACCTGGTTTTGAGTTACAAAGGTTTGGTAAATTTGGAGAGAGTTAATCAGCATAAGCTTGGCATGTCCTATTGTTTGTATATGTTGGCTTTATATTCTAATCATAAATCACAGAAAGGTCTTTTTCTCTGGGCAGAAATTTTGCATGTTTGCTTTGCTTTAGCGTTGGCTTTAGCGAAAACAAAGCAGCAGCAGATAAAAAGGAAGAGTGGGTAATCAAATTTGGCCGAACACTTTGAAGTTATTAAAATGTGTTCTTATGTATTGCTCAGTCAAATGGAAATTGTAACTTTCAGGTGTTGTATAATGTTTCAGTTCACTAGAGGAGGTTTAAGTATGGGACAGCAGCACTGGACCGGTTATGGTACTCAAGAAGAGACTAGGAGAGAAATTGTTATATACTTGGCACCTGAAAGGCTGTCAGTAAGTTTTTCCTGCCTTAAGCCAGGTCTGTAGTCCTACTGCTTGTGGCTGAGGAGTTGTTTTGTGGTGGGTAAGGGCAGCTCATCGCACTTATTCATTCTGGCCCAGGCCGTTTTCCCAGAGCTTGGTTGCCATAAAATGATATCTGAAGTTTGCACAGGGCTTTTAGGATCGCTAGGATAAACAGGACTGTGTACATTAATTAGAGCTGTTGATGTTGTCTTTGTACTGTGTGGCAAGTCATGTAGTTGACAGTGTCTGCTGTTTCCTGCCACTTCTGTAATGTCATGATTGGAACTGAAGCTATCAGGTGTTTGTCACTTGGGGAAGGCAATCCGCGGCCAGGCTGTTAGCTTAGAAACCCAAGAGTTCATCCTCTAAGAGAAGCCACTCAGATTCTTTAAGCACATATTTTGTATTTGCCTGTCACATGACTTGTTGCCAGTGAATTCCTGATAGATAAAATGAAGGCCTCTTCCTTAGCTGCCCAATTTGGGCTGCTGTGTCCATGAAGGAGAGTGTCACGTCAGTGTTTGTGGGATGCCCAGAAAGAGATTGTCTCTACGTGTGGCTGAGGCTGGACAGGGCAGAGGAAGCTACACACAGGAATTGTTGTTGAGTGTTATTTCACGTAACAACTAAGAAGTAACAGTCTCCTCTGTTCTTTGTCTTTTCTTTCAAAAGGCAAACCTAGTATTTAGTAAACATGAGCCAGATTCCTCTTATATTTTGTTATTTTGGAAACTTGGCTCTTCAAGCTATTTGGTCAGTGTAAAACAAGCATGACTGCACTTCAAAACTTGGAAAAATATACAGAATGGTAATCAATGCCTCTGTTTGTGTTTGCAAGGACCCAGTGAGCACTAAAGGCCAGGGTTACTTGGTTTTGCATCTGAAGTATGAGCAGTACTTGTTGGAACTGGAGGAGTGTCTCTGTTCTGTGCTTCAGGGAGGCTGGATTTGTTTACCATGTTCATCATCACACTTAGAATCAATGTCCATGATTAACAGTAAGTGTTTGCAAAGGCCTTGACAGTTAGAGGCAGCATTTTTGAGCAATAAATGCTCTGCTTATTTTTGGAAAAAAATAATAACTCCCTGCTGCAGAAAAACTACCTAGAAAAAAATGATGGAAGCTAAGTAGTCATATGGGCTTCCTGGGGACAACTGAGGCCTGGCACAGGCATGTGATAGTGTACTGACTCTGGCATCATCTTACCTGCTCATGTACCTCTGGGTTTAATCCTAGAGTCTTACACGTGAGCACTCAAGCAAAGCTTCTACGCGATGAAGCACAAATTTGGAACGAGACCCGTGACCTGGGGAAAGCAGGGGGTCACCGAAGGAAATTCTGGATTACTTCGATAGTCCTTGGGTAACTCCAAAAGGACCTCATTCAAGGGGTACACTGCATTTCTCACTGCCTCTTACACTGAATCACTCTCTTCTTTGCTTGTTATCTCCATCTTCATCACTTTTTTTGAGGCGGGGGGGGGATCTGTGGAGTCCGGGGTGTAACAACGGAGAAGAAAGAGGGAGTAGTGTGAAAAAGGTGCAATCATGGATGCGAGAGAGGAAACGAATAAGGCAGGAAAGTTGAGTGTAGAGAGATATTAGGAAAAGACACAAGTGTGAATGAAGGGAAAAGGAGGTAGACAAGTGTTGGAGGGGATGAAGGAAGGTGTCAAGTAGCATGGGTCCATCCAAACTGATGGTGTGAGCTTGCAGTATGGTGGATGGGTATGAAACTTAAAGCTGGGTAGTTGCTTGTTCTGCACAGTGAGAGAAACAAGAAGGACCATCTCTCTGGCCCCTTGTGTTCCAGCTGGCTTCAAACTGGTGCAGAGCAGGTACAGAGCCACAGCCTGCAATGCCATCGTATTTCACAGTGATAAAAGTTGGAAGTTACAGCTGAGCCTGTGAGGTTTCGGCTTGCCCTGCTTGGGCCATATGAGGGTTGGGCAGAAGCTGGTCATAAAACAGGCAACGCTATGATGACTTTCCAGACGATTGCTGGGAGAATTATATCCGTGGCAGGCATAAGTAGTGAAACTGTCAGTGATGACACTGGGATGGCACTGACCTACCATACCTAATTGTTTATAGCAGGCTAAGTCTTTTTAACTGCTCAGGCTTAATCACAGACATAGAAGCAATTCTTCCCTGACCTTGACAGCTTTATCTGATGCTTGCTGGAAGGATCTACACAGCACCAAAATGCCCTGCAAAGAAACAGTTCAGCATTTGTGTTTATTAAGACATTGGAATAATTTTTGGGGGATCCTACCACCCTGTCAGGATGTTACATTTGCCCAAGATGACTATTTATAGCTTGCTTCTGTAATATAAGGATGATCCCAGTCCTTGTTCACTGTTAGATTGTTAATGACATTCTGCATTGAATCAGTTGTTAAGAGACGCTTTAGGGAAGAGGGGGAGAGATACAACCCTTGGACTGGGAATACGTGTGATGCATGGCCCTGATTGCACAAGCTTTCCTTCTTCTCCTCTGTTCTTTTTCATCAGGCAGGAATCTTGTGGGTGTGGGGAGCCCTGGTGTACGCGCTAGCACTCAGCTTTCAATGTAAAATTTGCAAACAGCAATAGTTTTCAATAGTCAGACCAGATGAGCTCGGGGACATGAGGAAACTGTAGTGGCTTTTCTTACCCAGCACTGCTGTCCACCCCAGGCCAAACTAAAACAACTGTCAAGTAATTAGTGGTCTGTGTGCCAAAAAGCTCCAGCGACACTCTGCTGCATGGCAGTTCTTGCAGCACAGTAGATCATTTCACAAAGTTATTTACTTGCAGAGCTTAGGTCTCAGGTTCAGTAGGGGCTTTTATTTGGTTTGTTGATGTCTGTTTTTTGTTGTTTGGACTCCCAGCCCCCACAGGTCAGGGTTTCCCATCTTTCGCTCTAATACCCAAGTAGTGTGACTCAGCAGCAGCTTTCAGTGGCTTAAAGTATTCACACTGAGCATGGGAACAACTACTTTGCTAATACTTGTTCTTGCACTCAGAGGTAGTGTATCAGGCCCTTTTGAGGCTTCCAGTTCAAATTGCCAGTGGTTGCTCAGTACTTGGTCTTAAAATACTTTTCTGCAGTTCTTTATCTTGAGCAAAATGCTTTTTAATAAAAAAAAAAAGAGAAGGTCATCTTATCCCAGTACTTGGAAAAACTGAACAGGGACATGCTGTAAATATCCAGCCTGGTCAGCCAACTACAGGCTTGAGCCAAGATTTTGGATGAAACTGTGATCTTACCAGCCTAAGAAAGAGTTTTGCCATTAACTTCATTAGGACCAGAATTTCACCCTTCCACATATTTATGTTTGTCCAGTGCAGGATAGAGTTCTGTTTCTGATTTAGATTTATGGAGCTCAGTTGTGTAATCCTTGTTTAGCAAGTATAAATTACTTGCCTTTATGCAACAGCGCAAGGAACAGCGGAGAAAATAAGGACTCCTTTCCTCTGCTTCTACAAATCATGCAAGGATCCGTCAGAAGACTGGGGCTGTTAGTGAGGTTTCCATCTTCCTTGAAGCACAATTTGCCCCAAAGGGACAGAGGGCTTCATAAGTCACAAATTATTTTTATCCACTTCTGGCACAGAAAGGGCAGAACAACCCAAGAGGATGTGTTTCAGTATAAAGTCCAGTGACTCGATTTCTTTTTCAAATCTTCTGCATGTTTCGTATCATGCTTTGCTATTTAAAGAGAGCATAGCATGTCGAATTGGAAGAAGCAACAAGCCACTGAGCCCAAGCTTCAACTTTTGCAGGAAGCCATGCAGTAGGTGCTAAGGGTAGGAGGAGCTACAAGAACCTCAGACCTCCTCAAGACACATGGAAAACCCCAACACTCATTAACACTTTAGCCCCTACTGTGTAAGGCACCAAACCCCGTAAAAATTCACGTCTGCCAGGGAAAAAGAGGAGGGGATGTCAAGGGTGTCAGCAGTGTTCTAAGCCCTTAAAGAGAAATTACGTCTGGCAAAAATCCCTGAGAGACCTTAGGTAGTCAGTCACACCCTGCACACACAGGAGGGTGACAACAATCCCCATCAGTGTGTCTCAGTGAGAGTTAATCTTCTCAGCTGGCAAACTGGATAATGCTATGCGTGCAGGAGACAGCTGCACCAGCCTTTGGCATTACTGGGGTTTCGTGACACCCCTCAGAGCACATCTGGCCCTGTCTCCTGTCCTTGGTACCTCAGAGCAGTGTGGGAACCCAAGCTGACCCAGAGCCAGATCATACAGCAAGAGGGGAAACAAAAATGCAGGCGAGCAACCGAAGTCCCAAGACTTAAGTAAAGACTGAGCAGCCTGCAAAATGCTGACAGGCTTCTACTCAGATGTCTGTCAGGTACACCACAAAATTGGACAGCAGCAGTCTTGTGTGTCTGAAGCTTGAATTTCGAACTCCCGGACCACTCCTGTCGTGTCACATGGCCCCTTCCGTCAAAGTGGGTGTTGGAAATAAGTAGGATCCTGCTCATCCACAACCTCGCTGTCCTAATGGCTGCAAATTTTCTTTTTTATCAGCAACCTGAATTAACTCATGACCAATGTACATCCACTTGATCGCATTATTCTCCTCCCCTGCTAGGCTTCACATCTCCAGTGTATCTGGAAAAAGTACTACTGTCCCCTCCCAGACTGTTTTGGTGGGTTAAAGAAGGCACACTGTCAGGAGAAAAGGTTCTTCATTTTTCTTCTCCTCATAGTAGCCTTCTCCCATGACTTTCAGTGTGTAAAAGAGCAGTTTTGGTGTCTCTTTCCGTTACAGACCTCACTAGGACTGTGAGCAGTATTTTCCAAATGAGATTTTGCCCATTCTTGGATCAGAGGTATTTCCCAGCCTCTAATGAAAACACACTGCACAGTACATCCCAGACTTGCATAGCGTGTGTCATTGGCACACAGTCACTGGTATTGTCAAACAGTGCCCTGGGCCACTCTCATCTTCCACTCCTTCCAAATGAAGAACATCCCGTTTTTTTGAAGCTTTTGGTTTTAGTTGCTCAGTGAATGACTTTGCAGTTCATACTGGCATGTTTTGTACCTCTAGTGGTTGAGAAAGACTGTTGTCTCTCTTTGATTTTTAGTTTCTTTGAGGGCTGCTTTGTTTTTTTAAATTAAAGCTAGAGTCTTATCTAACTTGATGGTGAGTAAAGAACTACAGAAACGGAATCACAGTACCAAAAAGTAAACAGCTGCAGGAGTGAGAAAGATTTGTAAGGAAGTCTCCTAGACTTTCATGGCTTTGTTTCTTAATGTTTTGTTTCTTGATCACTTCTATTTAATGTTAAGTGATTATTTTGGGAAAGGATGTCTTTTTAAAACATAGAGTTCACATGCGCTTTCAGTTAAGATATGAGAAGCTCTTACCTCTTAGCCTCCCAGGAAGATTTCCAGAAAAACTAAGGATTACACAATCCGCTATTGCAGCCCAATTTTAAAAATACTCAGCTTTCAGACCTTCTTTCTACATAAAAAGGTCGAAAACCCTTTTGGGAAACCATTTTGACACTTGGAAGCATTCTAGTTCTCAACAAACAGTCGCGATTCTGATCTCCACTGTTACTTAGCAAAGCCAGAGTAGCAGTTTGAAGACAGTGAAATAACGTTAGTATTAGAGTAGTGAAATGGCAAAGAGCATCTTGCCCGCTAGGCACAGTCCTTCCTTCGTATGTGAGCCTAATATTGTAGAGTGCTGTGTTTCTGGCAACTGCATAATACACTTTCCTGGTGACTGTCTATATGAAACATTTGCTAAAAGATGGTGCTAGTAGAATAATCACCAGAAAGTGATCTTGCTTAAGCTATTTCCAGTACCAAATGCCTATTTGCAAAGAGAATTAATGCACGACAGCAAGGGGCTAAAAAAAGAAAAGCCTGGTTTATCATTATTTGGGCTGTATCTAGCCAGGCAAGCACCACGATACAAATGTTTACAGTAAGGAACAAGTGTCTGTCTGTTCTGAAAGGGCAATAGCAGCAAACACCTGCAGGTCTCAGCTGCCACTACAGAGATGAATACCTGTGTGTGGGAGTTTGGAGGAGGCTGCACTAAAGAAAACAAGAAAGAGTTACTGAGAAGTCAAGCAGCTCGTCAAGGCATCCTCGTAGGTGTGTGTATTGAATTGTCACAGTTTGAAGGCTTTTTATTAGCTGCTATTTTTGCATCCATTGCTCGAAAGGAAATTATCTGCTTCCCTACATGGACTTCTCGGCTCTCCTCCTCCGTCAGAGGCTGATTGCATCATGTGTAGTGCTGGGGAGGACAGAGGGTTCCAGCAGCCCTGGAGGACGTGCACAGATGATTTCATGCAACTGGAAACAATACAGGAAATAATGGGCCAGCTAGAGAGACGTAAATCCAAACTAGCTGCCTTGAAGTTAGCGCAGTAATTCTGGACTTAAAGTAACATCGCAAGCAGAATTAGGCCTAATGATTTTAGAGGGCTTTTAGGAGCTTCCTAAAGGTCATCACAGTGTCAGCATTTTGAAGCTTGTATACACCAGGACATGGTGTTGTCCTGATGCTAAAGGATTAGCAGCATGGCTTGATGCCCGTTACTGCTTGCCTATGCCACGGTAAATTCTGTTGTGTGCAGGAAGCGTGCTCTTTCCCCAGGTCTTACTTACACATCGCTGACTGCTGGTGTTTTGTCTGGAACTGCAGTTTTCTAACCTGATCAGTTCTACGCTGAGGCCAAATTCAGCTTTGTGTCAAGCAAGTTCCATCGTTTTTAGCATGGCTAGAGATGTGGTCACTTCCCAAGTGATGTTTTCTCATCATCTTCACACCAGGGTCACTGGTCTTTCTGTTTTCACTGACACATATCCTAAGAGGGGAGTCCAAGAGGGTTTTCTGTGTTAGTACTAGGAAAAGGAACATCAGATGTCCAGTATGTGTAGTATGCTGCATTTAACAGTGAGTTCTTACTAAACTCCATCTTCAAGGTTAATGACAAGATAGTAATACAGAAAATGGGATTTTTAACTGGAAGGTTATGACATACTTTGGTTTACCAGATTTAAGCCTCCTTTCACATGAAATGTGCAAATGGGAAGCCAGCTCCATGACTTCTGGAACACATTCTCCTTCAGTCTGTGAGATCAAAGAGTGTAGAGAGTGCAGAAACAGAAAAACATAATGACTAGGTTGGAAAATGGAACTGATTAAAACACAAACTAGAGCAGAATGACCTTGCTTCTGTGACCAGTTACTTGATTACCCATTGAATTTGGGTGTCTAATTAGTCCTTTGTAAATCCACCCCCACTAGATTTACACAAGCATGAGTTCTCATGCAGGATGTCAAGAAATAGGTTAATCTTGAGAAAATAAGTTTAGCCAGGAAGCAGCACCTAGAAACATACGCAAGGAAATGCAGAAATCTTGCTGAACCACACTACAGATAAAAACTCTGAATATATGTCAATCAAAAACGTAATCAAAGTGTTTGGAAATTTTCAAATAGAAATTTCCCCGCTGTTTGCTTCTGTTAAAAGCTTTGAGAATTTACTGTTTGGTTCCATTTTGGTTATAAAACAGATATTACAGTTTTCAAATGGATGGAAATTTTGGGTTTCCCACCCCATTTTTAAAGCATCTTAATGGTGTGGTTTTCAGCGGAGTTACTCCTGCTGCATGCAGTCGGCAAGAGATTTAGGATCCATCTGCATGCCTATAGAAGAGCGGGAAGTTTACACAGTCGGCATCACTGATGGCTGACACAAGCTTTTCTGTTGAGGGGCTCTTAGCACAGATGTTCATTAACTTAAAAAGTCCTTTTAAAATTATATATACAAAACTGAATCATTCTCAAAAATAACCACACATATGGATATAAATTGCAGGAAAGCAATGATTCACACATTGAAATTAGCTTTATGAACTGTAATTTGGAGAGCTTTGCAGAACTCTGATCGAAATTGGCTCATTCCATTAAGTAGCAGCAGAGCCTTACAAAGCCATTTTTGCAGGTGCTGAAATGATTTGACCGCTGTTCAGATGTTTAGCACAAAAGAGGGTGATGTCCTCGCTTCCAAACTTGTTCACAGTTTGCTGGACTCTAGCTGGAATATAGGTGGAAGCTTTTTCCGTTGACTTTACTAGAGCAAATGTTTTGTCTGGGGCTTTAGTAAGTGAAAAGTTTACAGGCAGTATTTTCTAGAGACCAGGCACAGAACGGGAAGAGAAACTATGAAGTGATTTCTGTAGTTTTTCTTCCTGGGCCAGGTCTCTGTGCAGACCATTAATGTCATTTACTAATTGCAGGGAGGAACCATGAGTAAATATATGGAGAGGCAGATACTGTACCGTAGTGCTGCAGATTGTCACTTTTGGCAGGAATTCTGAAAAGCAAATGACAGAACTCCAAAGGTTAGCAGCTGAAGCTATTGACTTTGTGATGTGTGATGCACACAGTGCAAGGAAAAGATGATGTGGGAACAAAACGAGAAGATCTCCGGGAGCACTGTGAGATCTCTGGGAGCACCGTGAGCACAGCCAGGAACCGGGGCGGCAGCTCCTGGCTGCTGCAGAGCACTGGTGCACCCTGTGCGACCGACCGCGCCGCTGCCCGCACTGATGGTGGGGACAGCACCGAAAGGCCACCCAGAGGAAGCAGGACTAAATGGGAGTTCTCCTTTGAGGACTGGTCATAGAATCAGCTCCCAGCAGAGTCTTTGCAGGCTTCCAGCTGGAAGGTTTTCTTATGGAAATAGCCTCTCTCCTTTCAATAAGGAAAGCAGTTGCTAGGCAGTTTTCCTAAATACGCAATTTTTTTTCCCGGGCCCAGGGAACAATGGGCACACAGAACTCAGGAAGCGTGGAAAGGAAGAACTAGACAGACTGTGAAATGTTATGTGTAGTGGGATGGATCGAGAGGGTGAGAGGACAGCATGGGCTAGTAATAGAGCAGAATCTTCAAACCTGGCTCTGTAGATTGATGCGTGCATAGCAAAGAGATACTTATGGTGAGTGGAAATGGGGAGCAAGGGAAGCAGTGTGCGGTACTGCAGGTCATTTAGTTCTTCACTGCTTTCTGGGTCCTCTGGCTGTCTGATGGAGCACCTGGCCAGCCAGGCAGCATGCGTATGTCCACTGCAATATGGAGGGGAAGAGAAGTCATTAGAAAAGACTTGGGTCAATCTGAGCCTATTGGCATTGGTGACAGAGAACATGGGCATGCTTTAGGTTGCCTAGGTAGTGATAATGCATATGCCTTTGTGAAACCTTTTCAGTATCAGACATTGTGAACAGTACTGAAGTTTTTTAACAAGTTGCAAGGAACAGCTCTCCAAGCTTCCCAAAAGGTGAGGACCTCAACTGAGGTGATTTTGCATCTTGCAGGCTCAGGAACTGTGTATTTAAACTTCAGACATAACTTGGATTTGCGTTAATCTTGTCATACATAAACTGGACCCAAAACACTTACAAAATACTGTCAAGCTTCTAGGTGCAGCCTAACTTTAGGAAGAGGCCTGATTTAAGGTGAGTGAGGGAATATGCATCTGGTATCAAGGACAGATAAAAAAATTAGAAAATATCATTGTGACTCAAATGCTTCTATCGCCATCAGGTGGGTAAACAAATGTGCAGAAGAAAAGCCACATGAGTGGGAAGCAACTTCGTTCTTCCTGGTGTACTGAAATGCTTTCAGGGAAACATACCTAGCTTAATACCCTTGGATTTACTTTCAGAAGTTACTATTTATTTTTCTCTGAACAGTATCCTTGCAAAGCTGCTGTCCAGCCATTGGGTATTTGAGGGGCTTGCATTAGATTTGATATAATATCAGTTCTTACCTCTCTGCTCCAGTTCATCTCATCCAGGGCTTCATGTTGCAATAGTAACATTTCATGTCTTTGGTTTGGGAGCCAAGTCAGACCCATTGAAAAGCTCGGATAGAGGTACCAGTACTGAGATGTGATGCAGATGAGTTTTTGAAACTGTTCCCTTATTTAGTCTTACATCTTTGTGTTGTTCTGCGGTGCGATGTAAAAGTTATTTTGTCTGCTTTCAAGTTATTCTCCAGTGCATATTAATATTGGTCAAAAGTTTAACATGCTGAGTATATGAGCCTTAGTTTAAAGCCTATGGAAGCATAACTTTGCTCAAGTTACATCTGTCTTTGCTGATCAATGTAGTTAGCTTTTAAATTGTATTTTAACTGTTGATTTGTCCTGGAATACTCATGCTTTTAATTTGCTGTGGCATTTTTTTCCTTTGTGACAATTAATGAGGTAAGACTTTGAGTTTGGTTTTGTTCATGGAGCTACATTCCCATATGCATTATGTGACCAGGAACCCTGCAAAATTGGTTAAAATTGATCCAAATGGGTAGGAAAACATACGAAATCATAATGCTTTTTGAGATTAATTTTACTTCTGAGGAGTGTGCATAAACCACCTTATTCAGAGTTGAGTCATGAACAACAGTGGTGTGGTACACCCCAGGTTATAGAGGCAACTAATGAATGGTCAGCAAGGGTTTTCAGGAATCTATATTCTTGCTGATACAGATGAGCCCAGACCATTTTCAGCAACATTATAGAAAGTACATGTGCTACCATTTTTTTCCACACCAGGAATGCTACAACATTGCTAGCTCTAATTATTAAAAGAAATCATTAGTTTAATCACTTCCCTATGCACCAACTCAGAAGAACAGCTTAAATTCTTACACTTAAACAAGCAAACAAATGCTGGATTCTGTAAAGTGTGTTTTCCTTCCTGGGCCCTTTTGCTAAGGGCAAGAATTGTGAACAAGAAATACAATGGCGCACAATGTGTATAATCATGAGGCTAAAGAGCTATTCAAGCAAAAGGTCATTACTGTCTCAGAAACAAAGAAGTATGTGCTGGCATGATTGAGAGTGTAAGTGAGAATTTTGTAAGTATAAGAAGTTACTCTGGAAAAGCCCTTTCAGCAGGAGCAACACAGAGCACAAAGCAGCCCAACTACTTTCAAGGCAGAGATGGAGACACTTTGGAAGAAGCTTAAATGATAGTCACCTGTGATACGTGGGGCCTATCAAACCCTACTTCAGTCCTCTGTTCCACGTAGCTGTGTTCAAGATTTTCTCCACAACTGTGAGTCCTGGAAGTGAACATTCTTAAACAAATGTCATTTCAGTTATTCACATAATCGCATGTTTAGAAGTCAGGACTTTAAGGAAGAGCTGCAGTGTGAGACTTTTGATAATAGCGTAAAAGGCTGCAAATCTTCATCTGCAAAAAATAATAAGCCTTTGTAATAAATGAGTATGCAGTGAAAATAAAATAGATTAAAAGCCATTTAAAGATAAAGGAACCTTGAGACTAGGATAATTTAAAGCACAAAATACTGTTTGTTTTCTCTTGCTATTGAAAATGAGTATGATGTAAGGAGTTAGTTTTGTAGCCTATACAATTTTTGTAGAAGGCAGAAAGACACTTGTATGTATTCAAAGAATGAAAACTTGTCTAGCTTCCAGACCAACAAGCAAACCTTCATTGACATCACTGGAGACAGGACTTTACCTTATTAATTGCAGTTTTTTAATGGCTTTACATCTGTTTTCACTTCTGTTTTTATTGCTGTATCTAAAGAGTGAAAAAAAATCACATCAGTCTGTGATCCAGTCCTTGCTTGCTGCACCATGAAGCAAACAGATGTATTGCTGGAAATGTAAGTTGTTTTTTTTTAAAAAACTGATATATAAAATGTCATACAGTCTGACCCTCCCTTAGGAGATTATTTTATAACATCATTTAGTCCATACCAAGGTGGGTGTGTGAAGAGAGTCTTTCAAATTATCTTATGACCTACAAGATAGTGTCTCTATAAATCCGGATTTAATGATGTACCCGGAAAGGGAGAAATCTTATCAGGGCAAAGAAATCACTCTCATTTTCTTTCTCTTTTTCATTTTCCTTTCTTTTTTTTGGTGATGGAATTTTACAAAGATAAAAAGCTGTTTATTGAATATATTGCCAGATACTCTTTGATAACACATCAGTGTTGCAATTGTTTGACTGCGAGTATAAATATAAAGGGGAAAAAAGAAGCAATATGAAAGACAGACATGAGATTACAAATCATTTGTCCTAATGTTTTTGTCATCTACCTTCCTCATACTGCCTCAACTCAATCCCACAAAATAGAAATGTGATGTTATCTGGAGAATATAGATTCTTTCCAGATTGATTTACCAGATGCCTGTCACCACCAAATCAGTTTGATAGGCTGGGCTCTTTGCAAGTTACTGCTCTGCATGCAGTCCTTTTGCAGCTGATTATGCTGCCAATGTTATTTTCTGACAGGGAGATTTAGTGCAGCATAGCTGCCTGGCAGTATCCTTGTAGGAGATTGTTCTTGCTTGTGAGCTAAGCAAAGGGCAGGGTCCTGCATTCTTGGCAGCCTGTCGTATGCATGAGCTGTTTGTTTTTTGGATCCAGCAAGCAGAGTTTTAAATCATCTTTAGCAAAACAAGACACAGAGAAAAAAGAGAGATCAAAATAGAGCTGAATATTTCATGCCATAATTTTGGCAGCACGTCTCTTCTCTTCTTCTACATTGAAAGCACGAATGAAAAAGGGAATTTCTGCAGTTTTCAGTCGAGTGACTTTTCCATCCTCCCTGAGTATCCTCACATGTTCTAGGACTCGTGTCTCATGCCATATCAGCCGTTTTTTAGAGAAAAGAATCTCGTGTTGACTACTTGTGTGGGAAAAGCATAACCGCATGAAAATAAAGCTCAATGCCAGTACACAGTGAGTGGAATGTGCCCCTCAGCAGAAAGCCGATAGATAGATACTACTTGAATCTACAAAATAAAGCTTATATATTGTTTAAGATACACAGGTCTAATGTTGCCATTTTCTGCAGAAGGAAATTCTGTTGAAAGTGATCGAAAGATCCACCTTAGACAACTCCTACCTGTTTGCATAGACACACACAGTTGTGATTTTTTACATCAATCATGCTTGGTGGAACACGCAGTTTTGACCAACAAAGGTTTCCATGGCAGTTTGCAGAGGGACTAAATGGTGCATTTGGAGCTGAACCAGCTGGTATATGCCTACATATTATGCAATATTAACCTTATTGTTTTCTGTCCCGATCAGCTTTAGCTAGTGGAATAAAACACTAAACAGAAAAGGAGGAAACTGAAGGCTATGCTGTACTATGCACAGTAGGAAGCCCTTCAAATACAGCTTTAAGCACAGCTAAAATGGCATAAGCTAAGAAATACGAAGGAGTTTCACAGAGAGGTTTATACAGCTCACCTGTACAAAGTGAGACTGAAGGTATGTCTAGTCTGCAGGCACTGCTAGCTCTAAAACTGTGACACGAGCTTGATGCAGGTTGAAAAGCTATTCAGAAGCAGGGTGAATGATCCTTTTCTGGGGCATGTACTTCCCTGCCTGTACTACTCACAAAGTCCGAGCTAGCTGCTTTAAAGGTAGCTTGTGTTTGTATGTTCTCAGGCATGTCCTTAGGGATATGGAAAACAGCATTAATACAAATAATCAGGACAAAAGTATGTAAATAATGCTTCTTTCCTAGTTAGTCCTTTTAACCTAGTGGCATTTTACAACATCTTCATAGATTTCTTTACGACAAAAAGCAGCAAAAATAGAAAACAAAAAAGGGATACATGCAGAACTGTTTAGTTTTCAGGTTACACAAAACGGGCAGTTACTCTGCACCTGTAGCTGGATAATTTTGTATTCTAAGTAAAGCTCACATTGGTAGAGGTGGATTTAAAAACTGCCTGGGTTTCTCAGAACTCCTGGCTTTGGAATATTTGTGACCTCAGAATTTTGGGAGTACCTGTTTTCTTACTGTCCTCTTACTGCTGTTTCAGAGGGCCAACACTAAGATATGGAGGGGGCTAATTAGGATCAGAAGAAGTATTGGAAAATGTGGATTTTCTTTAAATAAAGGTGCATATAGCTGGAAATTGTGTCCATAAATCACAGGAGAAGATGGGGAGCAAAAGGTTGCAGAACTGTCTGTAATTGCACCTTGAAAAGGACACTGGGAGTAAGCAAAAACACGCAAGAGGGAGAGGCTGGTGAAGAAAGAGGAATACAGTGAAAAGTGCCAAAAATTGAGATTGACTTTGTAAAGAATATTCAAATAAATAAAAGCAAATGCCTTGACTGTTTAAATGTAAAGAGAATGAGGAGGAAAGTGTCGCTGCCACAGAGATGATGATGTGGGAAGGAGTGTTAGTTCGGCCTGGAAGCAAAATTAATTTTTAATACCAGGTCTTGAAAGGACAATGATGAATATGAAGATATAGGCAAAGTGGCTACTAGGACTGAGAACTTGAAGGCTAAACTTGGAACAGGCACAAAGAAGAGATGCTTGAACAACGTGGGGCACAGACAGCCTGTTTTGTGACAGGAGACAAGAGTTCAGTGAACTGTTTAAGCAGCAGAAGCCAGACGTGCTGCCCAAAGAGAAGGTCATGCTCTCCTGCTAGTCTCAGCAGCGTATTCCTGCATCATCTGCTTTTCTACACCAACACAGGTGTTTCTGCAGCCACGGAACAAACTGAGTTGATGAAACAATCCAGCTGAAAAACAAGCATTGTTTTATCCCAGTTGTAAGGAGGACAGAATACTTCTCTGAACCAAAGTACAGTACCAGGGCATTCCTGCTTAAAGGCTTTCTTGAAGGAGAGTCTAAAAGAACTATGCTATATGAATGCATCACAAGAGTAAATAAACATCAGGGAAGGAAAAATACTATCTAAACTAAAGAATAATATTTGTTTAAGAACAAATGAGTAGAAGCTGGCCAAGAAGGAATTTAAGCAAGAGACTAGAAAAAGGTTTCTAACCATCAGAGGAATGAGATTCTTGGACAGCATGTGAACTGGGAAGAAAACTGTCTCATTTTTAGCTGGTACTGTGCAATTTATGCAGGGAATGATGTGATGTGGATGAACTATCTGATAGGGTGCAAGAGGACCAGAGGACTCAGTGTGCCCCTCACAGTTCTTAACTGGTACCTTGAAGCACCGAAAGAACCAAAACTACTGATTGTGTCAGGAGTATTTGGTTTGGCAGTGTCAACATGAATAGCAGTTTGAAACACAGATAATTCAATTCTTCTGGATCACTTCACCCCATCTTTAGTTTGCACAGAATATTCAAAGTAGGGTTCCTAGCATTTGTGAAAGACAGCTTGAAGTGCCTGAATTTTCATGGCAAGGAATAAGTTTTGAAGATAAAATATTTCTTATTTATGAAAATACTTGCCAGTAGCTCTGCAACTCTTACTTGTAACCTCTTTAGCTTCTCTCACTGCTTACAAAACCATGTACACAACAGAAAACCAGACCTGAACTGTATCCTCTCTATGACTTTGGGAAAATCTGTTGTTTAATTCTGCATGCAGTTTCCCCTCCTTTGACTTTGATTAGGTTTAATTAGATTTTAACCCTTCCCATTCCAGGCAGGTTGGGTTCTGGTTTTACAGATGCTTCTGTCTGAGTATAGGCACAGCAAATATTGCTTTGAGCTGATTGTTTCCCACTGTCCTCTATTTGTTATTGTGTAAAGTCACTAGAAGATTTTAAAGGATGAAAATATGTTATTTTCTTCACATTTTCGTTGTTTTCAAGAAGGGTGACAAAATGAATGTACCTGCTTAGCCCATGCCTATCTCAAGAACATGAGTGGCTTCTATTTGTGGCAAGGTTTAACACAACCCTTGCTAGTTCAGTGAGGTGGAAGTTACGCCTTAGGTCAAAAAGCTACAGCTTCGCATCGAAGTGGTAAGAGCGTAGGGGCCTCCATGCTGGATTATACCAGGTTCTCACTGGAGTTTTAATACATAGCAGATGCATCACATTAGTTATCGCATATTATATGCCCTGCTCCAGACTTCCTTCACAGAAAGCGTGAATCTGTTACAACATTAGCCGCCACTGTCTAGAGCTTTCAAGTTCTGGAGGTCTGTTTGCGTGCTGGAGATCCCCAATATGATGATGAAGGGAGCAGCAGTCCAACACTGATATGACAAACAGGACACCCATATGACAGTCAGGTTCCCAAGTCTTGCATGGTGGAGACAGGTAAATGGACAAAGGCTATTTTTTGTGTTGGATGTAATAGCAGAAGATGTAACAAAGCAAACATATACCTGTTATTCTCAAAAGGTGAATGGTGTTTTTGTCTCACTCCACCTTTCCCTACAACATCTAGAAAAAAGAGTATTCTGTTAGAAAGGGACCAATGACAGTTGCCTTAAAGTTCACATAGTGGTTCATCCTTTCTTCTGTTGCTGAGGCTGGGACCGGATTGAATAACATCAAGATCAGTTGCTTGATTTCCAGCAGGTATCTGGGTGCATTGTTCTGGTCTTGCTCTTCATTGCAAGCTTTGGGAGCCTTGAGTAGCAGGAAACACAAGTCCCAGAGTGGCAGTGGAGCTTTTGCTCCACATTGAGATCCCAGAGAGTATCTCTCTGCAGGTGTAAAATTTTAATTATATAGGATGATCCTCTGCCTTTTACAGAGTAACTACTCAGAATTTAAAAGGAGTCTGGAGACTTCTGGGGACAGACAGGTTAAATTATAGTTATTACCAAGCAGCTATTTCAAGATTACTACCCTCTGAATAGCAAATCCCCCGCCCCCATGAAGCACAAACAAAACAAAAAGTTTACTTGTCCTTCCGAATTCTTCTGGCATTCAACTCACAACTTGCAATTTCCAGCCCTTCACCTCAACACTTTCTTCTGCTTTGTAGAATAAGCCTTATCGTTACAGTTTCCAGTATGTCAGACTGAGGTCCAGAAATTAAAAGACATAGATACTAATTTGGTTTCAATAGGTTTTGATTTGTAAATGCTGAAATTGTTTCTTTCAGGTGGGTGAAAGAGCAGGGGGGTGTGCCTACCCAAATCTGTACATTGTTGTTATTTTCATGGGTGTGGGTTGCTAAACACTTCCCAACATAAAAGGTCCTCATAGCCGCCTTCACTGTATTGCTTCAGGTTGAGCTTCCCTGGCTGCCCAAGCCACTCCAGAACACTGCTGAGTAGAGCTTGGCTCCCACATCAGTACTGGGAGAAACACGGGCTATTTTCCCACCTGTCACAGCTCTCCTGTTGTATTCCTGCTGTGGCAGTGTATCCTCCTCCTGGGCATCCCACAAGTGGGATGAGCATTTGCTCTTCTGAAAGTCAGCAAAGAGGCAACAGGTTTGCTGTAACCACTATGCCAATGCTCGGTGCCAGTGTTGACCCATCCTACATTATTCTAGTATAGCAGTTCAGAGGGAGTGTATTTACTCCAGTAGATGAGGAACCAGGTGTCTCTATTGCAGTTTGAACCCTCCATGGTCAAATCCTGTGCTGACACATGGTGGTGAACTGTTATGTTTGCAGGAAGTTAGATGTGGAGGGAGTCAAGCAGGTGGCCACACGCTGAGTGATCAGATTAAGAAGAAATATTTAACAGCTCTCACATTTACTGAGCACATTCTAGCAAATGTACAGAATTAAACAGAGGTTCTAGGGAAAAAACATTGTTAGAAGCTGTAATTAAAGATGTTTTCCATAATGCATATTTAGATCACTAGTGATGCTGAAATCTTGCACTCCAGAAGAAAAAAAAAACCTTATAGATCATATACATGATGTAAAAATATTTGTACAGAAGTGATGTAAAAATATTTGTACAGAAGTGATACAGATGTAAACGTGATCAGTTGCCCTGATGAAGTACAATGAAAAATGCTTCTGCCTTTGTACACTACCCATAAGCATGTTTGCCTGCGCAGAAACCCAGCTCCCCAGGACTTGTAAAATGCCAAAGATCTTCTAACATTGCATTACATTTTAATTCAACATTCAAGGGAGATTTTTCATTTCCCTGCCAAATGGAAGGTTTAACCCAGTCCTCCTGATGTGAACGGTACATGACAATAAGCAATGAAGTGAGGTGCAAACTGGCCCTATCTTCAAAATTAGACATCTCGTAGGTACATGGGGCTCTCCATTCTGGCCTAATTCCATCTGACAACGCAGATACTGTCCTGACTGTCCTGACCTGCCCGAGCAAGCTCAATATGCATGTGACTCTCCAGCCTTTCTAAGAAATAACTGAGCCTGTTCTTAAGTGTAAATCACCTTTGCTTGTAAGCTGTCTGCCCTGTCTGTAGCCATTTTTTGTGGACATTTTCTTATGCTGTTCCAGAATCCATAATCTGTGGATGAGGGATGTTAGGATGCATTCCTGCCAGTTCCCATTATGATCTGTTTATGAACGAGTTGTTCATTGATTTGTCTAACCCTTGTTTGCACCTACTGGTACTGTCTACCTTCATAACTATGGCAGCAAGTTCCAGAAGTTTAATACCTATTATATAAGAAAATGCTTACTTTTATCTGTTCTGAACTTATCTCCTACTAATTTTATTGAGTGTCCGCTTGCTACAGTATTTCAAACTTTGTTAATAACAGTTCTTTGGTTGTTGCTGATTGACCTCACTTTATCCTTCACTTTAATGATTTTGTAAGCCTCAGCTTAAGCATTTTGGTTCTTCTTTTCTGTGCCTCTCCAATTATATTGCATCCTCCTTGAGCTGTGGAGACCAGAGCTACACACAGCTCTAAAGGCATGCAGGGGGCCCACGGCTGTGTGAAGCGGCAGAATTATTCCCTGTGCTGTGTTGTGAGTACCTGTGGTGATGCTCAATGTCTTGACTTTCTCTGGCAGCTGCTGCTGACTGAGCCGCTGGTGTCAGAGATGGCTCCAAAATCTCCTTCCCAAATTGTAGCTGCCAGTGCTGTGTGTAAACATGGGTTACTAGGTCATTACACCTATCTTGTCATACATGTAGTTGACTGCATTGAAGCTCATCTGCTGCCCGCTCTCTTTGTTTTGCAAGATCCTTCTCACAAAAGCCTCTTCAAGAACTTCATATCACCCACACACTTGGACTAATTGACAATGCCCTCTTGTCTCCGGGCCACTGATGAGCATGTTGTGTGTACACTGACCTCTGGGGACTCCACTGCTGCTTCGTCTCTACCCTGAGAAGCGTCCGTGAAGTCCTCTTTTCTGCTTGTTGTCCTTTAACCAGCCTTCAGTCTGTAAAAAGCCTTTCCTAAACCTTGCGGCAGCTTAGTTTTTTTAATAACCTTTGATGTAGAGCCTTGTCAAAAGTGTTTTGAAAATGCAGGTACACTTTGTCTGCTGGGTCACCTTTGTTCACATTCATGCTGACTCCCCTGTAAGCCACCACTAGGCTGACAGAGTGGGATCCCGTTCTGCAGAAGCTTTTGTTTCTCACTCTGCTCGCGAAGATACAGACAGACTTTTTATCCATACATCAGCTCTCTGGCACAGTTGCTCTTTTTAATGATAGTCATACACCTGCAGTTTCCCCTCTGCGTACCTTCAGACTCAGGTGAATGCCATTTGGTCCTGGTAATACTAACAACCAACTTCTCTATTTGCTTGAAAAAAAATCTTTTTCCCTCCCTGTAAACCTCTAACATTTTCTGTTTCCAACGTTATTTATTTAATAAAATCACTCTCAGTTGCATGAGAGGGGAGACTTACACAAATGCTGCAAACCCTGTAGAACGGTTTTCGCTCTGAGGTTAGGCATGCTTGTAAGTGACTTACAAACGCTCCTTCTGCACTGCTTCATCTTTCTTGCACCAATTTGTGCTGTAGTAGCAACTCATGTGTGACAGACCTGGTGTACTGAAATATAACGGGGCACTTCTCTACCTTTTCAAGTCTATGGGAATTCTGTCTCCCTAACGGCAAGATTAGGTGCAAGACAACATAAAGTCCCTAGGAGAAAACAATCCAAGCAGAAGTCTCCTTTTGCTGGTCTTAGTTGAAGTGGAAGTATCCCTGTGGGAAGCAGGTTGGGCCGTCCTTTGTTGTCATGCCTAAGACCTGTCTCCCTGTGCTCCTCAGCCTGCGCTGCGGTAGATCCCTCTGCCTCACAGGAATACCAAGCAGGGCCTTTGCTGGGTGTCTGGGGCCCTTCAGTTCCAAAAGCCTCCACTGCTTCATGGCATGGTGCATTCTGACTTGGATCCAAAGTAAATTCCCAGCATTAAGCTGGTTGTTTGAATGGTTGGGACAGAGAATGAAGGTTGAAACATGTTATATCCCTTGCATGAGAGGGTCTGCCCGGGACAAAATCAGCTCCATCTAGTCTTCAGGAAAGTGCTGACCCAGTCTAAAATTTCAACTTAAAGAACAGTGGGATTTTTTTCTTCCTTGTTTTGTTTGTTTGTGTATTTTTGGAGACATGCCAGTTTTATTGACCTTCTGATGGCTCCCTGCATGAATAAATCATATCATGGGGAACTTTGCTCAGAAAAAAGACACCCAAAGATATTCTCCATTGCTGGCCTGAAAGCTTACAAGGAGACTGGGTGCAAATGACAGTGTCCTTCAAAGGCTGAAATTTGGGTGCTAACTCCAGTTTAAATGTACGCTCTTATGCCCATTATCTGCCCAGAAATCCTCCAGAGGCAGAACAGAGGACAAAAGCGCAGTTCCCATTGCCACACGGCCTGAAGCAGGGTCCGGAATGTTTTTGGACGCAAAGCTGGAGTTGAATTAGGTGCCTTCCCAGAAAAGGCATCAGCGCACAGGGATGGTGCCACAAAGGCTGCATTTCCATGCGACTGCAGTCCCGTGGCTAGCCTGGGAAAGGGAGGCAGGACTGAAAGACGGGGCACAGGATCACAGCCTTAGTGCCTAGCTAGGGGTTTGTCCTCTGCCAGCTCATGCTGTGGAGGGCCTGAGGCCCCCTTAAACCTCACCGTAATCAGCACTTTTTCTGGCTGCAGACTTCAGAGGTGTGAGTCATATTTGGGATTGTGAAAACCCCTTCGATGAGGTGGCCTGTGTTTGTATTAGGGCTATTTGATCCAGACTGTAACTGGATGAGAAGGAGAGGGTCAAGACGGGTTTGAAACATTTTAAAGAAAAATGTAGGTAATAGAGGGTTAATTTGTGTTTCCCCTAAACGTCTGCTTTCTTACACCGAGTACACACTAGCTTGCACAGTGCCGTGGCAGAACAGCCCAGACCCACTCCTGCCATGGTCAGCGTTGCCCCTTCCCCTTCCTCTGCCTTTACACCCCCTCGAGCATCCTCTTTTCTGAGCTTCACCACCGGAATCTTCTCCAAAGGTTGGTATGGCAGGTTCAGGGTGTTTGGAGGCTCAGTTTCCATGGTAGCCAGGCTCCTCTGCTTCCAGGCAGCAGCTCAGGAGGAGACAGGAGGGAGAGCAAGAGAAAGTCATTAAATGTGCCAATTAGTATGCAGGACCAGGGCTGCCATGGCAGGCAGTGCTCGCAAAGGCAGGCAGGAGTGCTGGTGCCCTGGCTGCACCGCGGACCAGGGGAAGATGGAGTCGCAGGCATTTGGCTACAGCAGGCAGGAGCTGGAGGGCAGCTGCCCCCGGCTGGGGCAGCTCGGAGGTACCACACCGGACACATACCTGCTGTCCTACAGATGAGATCTCTGGCATCATTCACACCCTGCAAGATAAATGCCCCGGAAATAGGGAAGCCCCTAATCTGTTGGGCAGGAACAGGGACAAAAATTATGCATTCTGATATTTGTGCATTTGATATCTAGTCAGATATCATGGTGACATTCCGGTAGAGAACTGTAGAGGGGGGAAGGAGAAGGGGAACTGAAGTCGATGACTTAGCTTGTAGCACATGGCAGGACATGACTTTTAGAAAAGATGTGGCTTGGACACCGGGGTGCGTTTTCGTGGGAGCAGGCGACAGGGCTCTCCCAGGTTCCAGTTGTGATGCCAAGCAGCATGCTGCCCCCTCCTGTAGAGCATGCAGTTTCTGTTAGAAGTGGTCTTTTTCTTCACTTCTTGGCCTAGCCTGGATATTTTTTTCTTCTTTTTTTGTAGATTTCTCTGTTCTGTTAAATGATTGCAGTTTTTTGTCCTGGGTTGACAATATTTCAGTCAGAGCTGCATGTATTTTATGCAGCTGTACAGGAGCTGTAAATATTTTGCAATGTTGATGAATAAACTGCGACAGTCAGAGACTGTTAGAGAGATTAATTCCGTTGTGATATAGACTTGTTAAAATATTTGATCTCTAAAAGGAAAGCATTCTAAGTATCTTAATAGGACACTGACTGGTGCTGTTTCAGATTTTTATTTTCTTTTTGACAACTGCTGGTCTCTTTCTCCCATCATTTCACTTCCCGTGGAAAGAATCTGCCTGGAAAAATTTCAGAAGGATTTGCCTATCAGTTAATTACTTTGTTGTTGCTTGGTTTGTTTAGGGTGTAAGATAGTCCAATCCCTTCCCAATATGTGTTTGTCCCCTATAGTATGTTTTAGTGCTTAATCTGGGATGCAGTTGTTTTAAGATATGGTTCATTGATCTTGTGTGAAGCTTTGTTTGTTTGTTTCCTGTGAATCTCTGTAAAACATCCCTTCCCTCAGTGCAGATCTTGAGCATCTGCATTGAGCTGCTCTTCACGCCCCTGCCAGGCTCTCACCGTGCCAAACTGCCCAGGGTCTGAAACACACTGTGAACCCACTGTATGTTGGGCTCCCTCATAAACAGGGAGGTGCCACTGGCTGCAGGAAGCTGCCCTCCAAAAGCATAGTGTTCCCTTCCACCTCCCGACCCTCCAGCAGCAGACACTGCTGAGACTTTTCTGAACAGGCCTCTGTAGGTCTTTCTTTGCTTCACTTCAGAACCAATTTAGAGGATGCACAATATCAAAAAGCATGCTGTGGAATGTGTGACCTACATTAAGCATCAGTCACACTTTATTTTTAATTATCTGAGTACAGTTTGTTTTAAGTTTCCATTCAAACTGAACCCTTTTGGGAGCATCTGGCTGTTTTATTTTGCTGGAAAACACCAAAATTTTTAATTTCAACATTGCTTGCTCAGAAAGGTTCCAAATATTTCATTTTGTGAAAATGTTCAGTATTTTTGCCTGATACAGAATCAAAGGCATTGCAAAACATAAATAATTCTCACAAAGAGCAGAACTTCTTTTTTTGACCTCTGTGGTTTTGTCGAATAGGCTAATAAGGTGACTGTAAGTAGCCTAGGGAGAAGTTCGTATAAATCAGTTTGGATTTCTTGGGAAAGAGAAATTTAAGGGGAAACATTCTCAGTCCAGAAGAAGCAAAAGGTGAACTTTTCTTCTGCTTGTTAAGTCCTATTCTGTTTATTCCATCCTCACAGTGTGCTGTTTCTGATATTTCTGAATCGCAATGTATTAACATGATAGTCAAAAGTTATTGTGATTCTTCTATCAGTCAGTCCTTAGACTAGATACAACCATATCCTCCTTTACAGAGATAATTCTTCTCTGTTCTTCTGTGTATTGGCAGTACAGAACAAAAAGGACTAGGATTCGTTTCCACATGGACTGCTTCTGCATTCCGTTGCATGATAGAAAAATATTATCTATTTCTTTAAAAGAGTAGAAAAAGGTTGCATTCCAGAACCTGCATCCCAGCTCATGCTTCCTGATGCAGTTCTATCTTTCACTGAAGTTAGTGCGCTTCTTTTGCATATGTAATACCTATTATTATCATAATTGATATTGACAGTTATAGTATTTTATACTATTAAAAACAACTATTAATTTTTTAATATCTTTAAATATTAACAATCTTAACAATATTAATGATAAGAAGATTCTTCCAGTATTATATCGTGTTAAAATTCTGGGGATGAATTTGTGGCAAATACATTGTAGTGACTGGCATCCGTCCCAGTGCTAATAATCAGCAGAAAGTGTATAGTAGTTCCTCCCTTGCCCTCCAGCTGAGAGCATCACAAGCGACTTGCGTGGCATGGCCTTGACATGGCCCCACAGAGATTAATTTCACCCTTAATACTAAAGCATGATCAGAGAACGTAAGCCTTGGATAGATGTAATAAAGATATTTACAGGTACTGAATTTGCTAGTTGTGTATTGGGACTTAGGCTTTTCAGACAACAAGGACATGGATAGTAATGATAAAGGATTGTTGGCCCAGTATTAGACATTGCAGAAGAAATTCCTGGTGCAAATGCAGAATGACCAAAAACTGTACTTCTGCTGCAAGAAAGAATGCAAATGCACTGACTGTTTTGGAGGGAACAGTTCCCTGTAGTGGCAGACATAATCCCAAGACCCCTAGAAATTTGGGGTCAGTCTCTGCACTGTGGTTCTTTCTCAAGACTTCTGCCTGATTTTCACCTAGGGAGAGCCCAGAGGCTCACCCTGAAAGGCTGTGCTCCCTGACTTGGGGGAAAGCGCTATTTCTGGTGATGACAGCCAAAAAGCAGGATTTCATCAAGGCTTTCTGACAGCCACTCACAACCTGGGAAATCCCCCAGGAGCCAGTGGAAGTTGCCTTGTCTCCTGCCAGTAGGGCCCCGTGGGGCCCTGCAAGGCATTGGAAAGCTGTCTCTGTGTTGTCTCAGAGAAGGTGCCAGTTCTGCCTTACCCTCTTTTATTCCCTACTCCTCATTCGTGGAGGAAAAACATATGAGCAAGTACACTGCAGGTTTTGTGTCCTACATGCTGGAGAGGTGAAACGGTATTTGTTATTTTTCTGAATCTTGTGTTCTTTTCAGTAGTGTTCATTCTGAATATTGCATTCCTTTCGCTGAAGCAGAAGAGGGTTGAGGCTTCTTGTAACTTGGCAGTGTTTTGACCATAGGTCACCTTATGCAGGAGGCTGTTAATGTTACTGGGTATTTACTGAAATAACTGAAAGGCACATGCAAGATTAGCGCTGAAAGAGTCCTCCCAGGCTTCAGCCCATCTATAAGGGGACTGGGTACAGTAAAGTAAGAGAGCTATGTGGGACATAGTGCTCACTGACGACTGCTTGCGTGCTTCGTTATTGGAGAGGCTGTGCCATAGACAGAAGTCTGGCAGGTCATCCTTTCCTGCATGCCCTGGTCTATGGTTGTGACCATGTTGCTTTTTTTCCAGCTCATGTTCACCCCCATGTTCTCCTCCCATCCCCACACCCTTTCTTCTCTTCTTTTAGTGTTCATCTTGATTCCTTTCCCTGTTCCCTAGCCCTAGACTGTCGAGTTGTTGCTTCGTTTAGTAGATGCTTGATCATTAAAGTGCTCTGGCTGAGCATAAGGAGACTCTTACTTGAGTGAGTGCCCACGAGGGGGAGTAACCCTTGTTAGGTTCATTCAGTGGGGAAAGTTCTCCCCTGCTTTCTCTAGACCCAAGACAGCTTTGGAGATAGTAACTTCCTTCTGCCATTATTGTGTCAGGCCTGTCACAGGAGGACATAGATGCTGGAAAGCTGTCTGACCTTGAAGAGTTAGAAGTCAGATTGAATTTTGTTCAGTTGTCAGACTTAATTCCTGTCTGATGGAAGCAGGATTCCATCTGGTTTGGGTCACATATGATACTCATTGTTATCTCTTCAAAACAGGCAAAGAAAGTACATGTAGCATTATTTTCGGATATCAGATGGCTAACTGTCACTGGACTATTTCCCTAGCTCAACAATTCTCACAGAAAACTGAAGCCACCTCTCTCTTTCCAGCAGAGGTATCACACTGACCGTAACAGTGAGATCTCAGTAAGACTTAAATACCCTTACCAAATACACTGCAGTGTATTTACTATCATGCTATAAACATTATCCTGTGTAACTAGATGTAAGTAACATGTCAAAATTAAGTGGCATACATTTTGTGATGGAGTCTTCATGATCTTGCATTAATTCCATTCCTTCAGTACCTAATTGATGGTTCTCAGCGTCAGAGCACCCAGTCACTCATACAGGGATAAATATGCAAAGTGTTCAAAAGAATTGAAAAGGAAACTAAAACAGATCAAATACACAGTTCGGCAGTTTGGAGGATATTAGTTTAAAATGTCAGTATTGACATGGAATTGCCATGCTAGCAAGGCACCCTCTGTTGTCAGTCTGTTAGCTAGTCAGTGATAGGCCAGCTGATAAAATGAGCATAGGGCTTGTATAACACTCATTTCAGATGTCCTGGAAGGCTGAAGCGTTCGTACACAATGGGTCAATACAGTGGGTTTCCAAACTCAAAATCATTGTGGTAGGAGGAAGATCCTTTGGGGAGAGAAGTTAGTGGCGCGTCTGCTTTTTTGTTAACAAAAACCTCTTAGCTAGCTCAATGACTGGAGTGTCTTGAAGGGGAACTCCTATCTGTCAGAGAGGAAAGGAAGATAAAATGGGGCTGTGGGCTAAGTATGGGGTCAAAGCTAATGGCAACCCCAGAACGACCCACTCCCTGTAGGCCACAGTGAACCATGAAGTGAAAGTATCCTGGTATCCTGATGGATACAAGGTCCAGGGATGTTTTCAATGGAAGTAACCACAGAGGCCAGGATGCAGGGTTAGGTGAAGGTGACAGCCTAATACACAGAAAGAATAATAGATTTGCCTGGCAAGAAGACAAAGAAAACTATGCACTAAGGCCTGAAGCACATAACATTTTAATAAACATCACTGAGTGTATTTGATAGAACTCTGAGTGGATCATCCTAAACATGTCCGAAGAGTGTTATAAAGTAGCATGACTTTAAAAGGAAATGCAGGCTTTATGGAACCATATTTCAAAAGTTTTCTTCTGAAGCAGATGAAAAATATTTTGAAGTACAAAGACTCACAAACAGTATTAGGGCTATAGTTACCCACTATCATATAAACAAGTAGAGTGCAGCTGCTATGGTGAGCCCATTTGTAATTTTTTACAGGTGGCTAGAAAAAGTGTGGTTATTATTATGTATGACAGGTATGGCAAGGGTGTGTAGGAGCCTCATGTACCTAGGTGTTATGCAAGCATAGGTCAAAAAATGCCCACTGTAGGAGAAAATCAGGTTTGAGACCATCTAAGGAATATGAAGGTGCACAAGTCCGTGGGACTGATGAGGTGCATCTGTGGGTCTTGAGGGAACTGGTGGATGAAGTTGCTAAGCCACTGTCCATCATATTCAAGTAGCTGTGACAGTCCGGTGAACTTCCCAGTGACTGGAAAAGGGAAAACATAACCCCCATTTTTAAAAAGGGATAAAAGGAAGACCTGGGGAACTACAAGCTTGTCAGTCTTACCTGTGGAGCAGATCCTCCTGGAAACTATGCTAAGGCACATGGAAAATAAGGAGGTGACTGGTGACAGACAGCATCGCTTCACTAAAGGCAAATCATGCCAGACAAATTTGGTGGCTTTCTACAACAGGGTTACCGCATTGGTAGGTAAGGGAAGAACAACCGATGTCTTCTACTCAGACTTGAGCAAAGCATTTGACACTGTCCTGCACGATATCCTTGTCTCTACATCAGAGAGACATGGATTTGATGGATGGACCACTCAGTGTATAAGAAATTGGCTGGATGGTCGCACTCAAAGAGTTGCAGTCAACGGCTCAATGTCCAAGTGGAGACCAGTGACGAGTGGCATTCCTCAGGGGTCAGTGTTGGGACCAGCGCTGTTTAACATCTTTATTGGCGACATGAACAGTGGGATTGAGCGCACCCTTAGCAAGTTTGCCAACAATACCAAGCTACATGGTGCGATCGACACACTAGAGAGAAGGGATGCCATCCAGAGAGACCTTGACAGGCTTGAGAGATGGGCCTGTGCAAACCTCATGAAGTTCAACAAGGCCAAGTGCAAGGTCCTGCACATGGGTCAGGGCAATCCCAAGCACAAATACAGGCCGGGAAGAGAATGGATTGAGAGCAGTCCTGCCAAGAAGAACTTGGGAGTGCTGGTTGATGGGAAACTCAACATGACCCGGCAGTGTGGGCTCGCAGCCCAGAAGGCCAACTATATCCTGGGTTGCATCAAAAGTGGCACGGCCAGCAGGTCAAGGGAGATGCTTCTGCTCCTCTACTCTGCTCTGGTGAGACCCCACGTGGAGTCCTGTGTCCAGCTCTGGAGCCCTCAGCACAGTAAAGACATGGAGAGGGTCCAGAGGAGGGTCACGAAAATGATCAGAGGTCTGGAACACCTCTCCTATGGGGAAAGGCTGAGAGAGGTATGCTGAGCCTGTAGAAGAGAAGGCTTCCGGGAGACCTGATAGGAGCCTTTCAGTACCTGAAGCAGGTCTGCAAGAAAGGTGGGCATGCATGAGGAAGGAACCATCTCAGTGCTGCATGGTCACAATAGGGAGTACATTCCTCCTAGGAGGAGGTAGAAGATTTTCGAGAATGCTCCCTTGGGACACTGCAAAATGTGTGAGGAAAGAGCAGGGAGCGTAGGTGTAGTTGTGGGTTTCTTTCCCACTCATCTCTTCTCCTTTGTCCACACACCACTAGCATTTGGTGAAGGATGTGAGGAGTACATTGCACATACGTTGATGTGGTGTGGAAATCTGTATGTGTTAAATCTTCAGCGAACCCTTACCTGAAATACAGCATTGCTGCTGCAGAGTCCTAAACCCTTTCAAAGATCCCTGTGATCTTTGTTCCTCAGGGTCGCCTAGTAATGAGCAAGTTCAACAGGCTTTATGTCAGAAAGCCAAACCTCCACCCTCAAGAAATGCCATCAGGGAATGGATCCACCCAGGGAAATTTTAGGAAGTATTTCTTGCTAGACTGACACCTTCTGCAAATGCTTACATGTCAGGAGATTATCTGGCCTCGTTTTAGAGGCAGAAGGAAAGATGCTTCAGCATCACAGGCAGAATTTATAGCCAAGTGTTGGTGTTAAACACAGTCATGTGAATTCCAAGAGCCATTGTATACACAATGCAGTATAGCGTTTCCCAGATAGCATATGACAGTGCTGAGGGTAGAGACAGACACTTGAAAAGAATGAAGAAAAAAACCCAAAACCAAATACAAAACCAAACCCCAGATTTGTGGTTCCAAGCCTTCTGCTGGGTAAATTCTCCCTTTACTCCAGTGTAGAAATTCAGCCAAGAGCTATAAAATGATTTCATCACTACTTGGGCTACGCTTTCGCTCCTGTGTCCAAGAACAATACTTTAAGCATGGCTTGAGGAATAATTCAACATATGCATTTGATAAGAACAATTTAGAATTTGCAAGCTTCATAGGAATGAGGGTTTTTTTTCCCCCAGCAACAGCAGTTACTGATATTTTCAGTGATCACACTGCATGTTGTTTGGTGGATGCCTTATTTCAGAGCAAATGTCTGTTTCAACTCATAGAATGATGTCATGGTACAAGCAAGGAGACAAAAAGTAGAATTAATGGAAGGTAAACAACAGATTTTTTTTTCAGTTCTATTTTAGTGAAACTTTACTCTTGTGTTTTCCAGTTTATATAAACAGATTATGGCCCAGAGAAAGTGAGAAGGAGAAAACATCATCAAGACTGCAGAAGAGAAGGAAAATGAGCACAAGGACCTTGACATTGCTTTGTTTATTAGCATCTGTCTGAGGACTAGTATAATTTAGCTTCTCTCAGGTCCCTGCCAATGTGCCTGTCTATCTGCGTGGAGTTAGATTAGCCTGCTGACTCTATCAGTGTAGACGTTCCCAGTGCGTGCACTGAAGACAGATCAAGATTGTGGCTGTGATCATATTTCTCCCTTGCTCTTTAGGCAAGTAGACATAAGAAGTCTTCACAGAAAAGAGCAATTTCTCTGAAATAGCAAGATTATTAGTCTTCCTTTGAATTCATGAAGCCTTGCTCTGCCTTCTTGATGCTTCTAGCTGGAGAGAATACATCTCTGAACTCTCTTCAGGCATTCAGTAGTTGACAGATTTGATCTGGCATGACTTGTCCAGCATGATACAGGTAGTCTGTGAACAAGCCAAAATAACTGACATAAAATGATTGACTTACTTGCTTTTTGCTCTGGTGGTTCAAAACAACCTCTTTCACTTGCGGGAAAGATGTGGGAACTCAGTAGGTTTGCCTGTATTCTTAGGATTTGTGAAGCTGAAGACTGTACTCATTTTGTTGCCTCACGTCTGTGTGAGAGGCCATCAGGTTCAACGTGCCAAGTCTTCTCTGGTTCATGGTAATCCGATCTCCCCGCTTTTTCACCAAGGTCCTGAATTCCCATCTTCAGAAACAAATCTAGATGTCCACTAAAGTCATTGAAATACACTGTTCAAATTGTCTTTCCTTTCAAGTTACCACAGTATACCTCCTTGTTTTTTCACTTAGATTATCGTTTATTGTTTAACACTAGAAGCTTTTCTCATATTAAAGTAAAATAAATGATATTTTAAAGGAATAGACTTCTTTTTTTCATTCATATGCACTTCATCCTGGGGCACCAAAGAGTTGTAATCTGTTACTTTTCAGTGCTGTAGGCTTCTACTCCATTAACTTTCCTTCTGTACCTCTGATAGGGGACATTTCTACTGACCAGAGATGTGAATCATGTCACCTTCTTCATAGCACTCATCTGATATTACCTCCAGGGCACTTCATCTTTCTTTCTTGGAAGACTAAGTGCTCTGTAATGCAGTAACTACTACAGTTTATTAATTATCCTGTATATTTGGCTGACCCAACGTGATACTGTGTTGTGTAAAACACAGAAATAGATACAGTTACTATATCTTTTCAACTTAGCATTTGAAAAGGTCTTTGGAAGATGCTGAATTGTAGGATAAGTTAGGTCATTCACGTATTTTATATTCTATGTGGTGTCTCTCCTTCATTCCACCCTTTTGGCAGAATCATTTCTAGCCCTCCATAAGCATTGCTGAGAAATTTGGTAAGAACTGCATTTTGCAATGTGTGGCCCATCTACATAGGAGCAAAGGAACAGATTCTCCAAAGGCCCCCCTAGTCCAGGATCTCATCACTGTGAGTAACCAGTGCCTGTAGAAGAGTATGAAAGCAGGTTAAGCATCTATTAATATTTCCCTCACGTACTCTCTCAGCCTCCAGCACTCTGCAACCCAGGCACTTCCCGGGCCAGAGACGGTAACTTTGTGTTTGATAGCTCTTGTCAGTTTTTATCCTCCATAAGTGTGTTTAATCACTTTTTGATCCCGGGGAAGCCTTGGGGGTTGGCAGTATCTGGTGGCAAAGAGTTCCACAAGAAACCACATGTTATGTGACAAGGTGCTTCTTTTTTTTATGAACCTGCTGTTTACCAATTTCATTTGTGTCTTCTGGTTCTTATGTTATGTGAAACTTCGAGAAATTCGTCTCTCTTACACTTCTCCATACCGCTCATGGTTTCATAGAGACTAATGAAAAGAATTTTATCTCCAGCAACACAAAGTTGACAGACAATACTAAACGAGTGTTGCACAACCAAGCAGAGAATTTACAGTGTAAGAAATATTGTTCTAAACGTTTCAGTTTTCTGTTAAGACTACTGGTAGAATTAATTAAGAACTTTAGACATAAGCCCCTTTTGAATAGAGATGAACTAAAGAAGGTTTAAAAGTGAAAATGAAAGGACACATCTTTAGCTATTGGCTAGTAATCTGCTTTATATCTTAATTCAACAAACCTCATGTGCTGGAGTGGTATGGCTTGTTATGACTGTGAAAATAATATGTTGCTTTTCTGCAAGTGGACATGGCGGGACTGATGATATTTTAAGAGGAGACATTGACTTTGTCTGCAAGGCCAGGGCATGGAAGAAATGAAAATAAAAATTATTGCTTTTTTTCTTTTGCTTGAGTGTAACATTTTCCAGCATTTTGTGAGGGGGGAGGAGCAGATGTTCACCAAGAGAGGAGAGGTTTTCAGTTTTAGCAATAAGACATGATAATTTTTGCAGAGAACATTTCTTTGCAGTTATGTCATCCTGAGATGGGGAAACAAGTCAGAAGACCAAAACATAAATAGCGAAAAGTACCCTGAAATGCTGTAATCCCACAAATATACAAGACGCTTTTTTAGGAGGGGGTGAACAAATTAATCAAAAGGTTTAGCCTGGTTGCAGTTTGACATGCTAAGATCCAGTTAAAGAGACTGAGTATGTACTTGTCACGATAGTTAATTTAAGCATATGCTGAACTGTGTTGCTGCTCTCAAGACTACCACCCTGAATTGCAAAAGGTCTGAGATCAGCAGGGCTCTGGAGAGATGCAGCAGTCAAGCCAGACAGGGCATTGGGCAGGATCAGGGCTGAACCCATGGATCAGTCATTCAGGTTCATTGGGCTCACAAAGTAAAAAGATTACTTTTATCCTGTCGGCAGAAAAAAGCATCACCAGTCTTCAGAGAATATACAATGAACTGTGACACATTACTGCAATGTCACACTGTGGGAATTGTGGGAACCTGGGAATGCTGAACGTAAATGAGGTGGTCTGTCTTCCAAGGCTATCCAATTGGTTGCTGTGCTTTTTACTGCATGCATTCAGAGTAATCAACTACTTAAAGCTAGAAACTGGAAAAAATGGGCAAAGGGTTATGTAACACAATGCCTGTGAAGGCTGGGGCTTGGATTTGATGTCCTCTGTGGGAGTGCTGGAGCCTCTCCAAATATGGCTACCAGCATTCATCACAAAGAGAGATTCCTCCCTGTCCCATCTGATGCCTGTCCTGTCCTTTGGTCAGCCCCTGCAGCAGGGTTGTTGTGCCCCAAAGCCCTGTGTTGTACCCTCAGCACCACAGCCCCCAGTGCTGCTATGGTAAGACCAGGTTGCATCTGACATGCATTGCCGAAGTGTGGTCAATCTGTTCAGGCCTCCCTCTTCATGGTACAAATGAGTAAGGAGTAAACCTGGTGTGAATTGATTGAGTGATCATCTAAGCAACATTATTTCTTGTGCCTTTCCCAGCCAGTGGCTTTCATCTTACCTGTGCAGCACCACATACAGCCTGTTTCTTCCGTATCTCTGTAGGTTGGCTTCCAACAGCTATATCCACAGCCTTCTGTTCCCAGCGGGAGCACAAGGCTTCATTTGCTCATTCTTTGTGAGAGAGCCTACCCATTTGCTCACAAACATCAGGGGATAGGTCTTTGGGTTCCCATGGCAGTCAGGCAGTAGAAGTTGAAACAGTGACCAGGGCAGGGTATCAACAGATGTATTTTTAATTGGCATAGGGAAGTTGCAATGATCCCCTGCTTTTAGCTTGATGACGATCAGCTGAGGGCTCTTCTCTGTAGCAGTAACATTAATGTGCAAGAAAGCTGGATTTGCATTGGATGGATGGATGGATGGATGGATGTGTGCAGACCCTTGGGCTACAAATTCAGCTTCCACAGAGTTTTGTACTACAGGCCTAGCTTCCTGTTTAAAACCAAGATTTGTGCATTAGACAAGCCTCACCATTTCGTAGTGCCTGCAAAGCGGGATGCAGAACATACGAAGCCAGAAAGTGAACAAACTTTAGCAAACTCTAGAATTAGATGCCCTGCTTCAAGGCTAAGACATGGTGCTTCTGTAGCAATCCTTGGAGTCTGACGTTTGCAAATAGGTGAAAACCATATTCAAGGTCAGCTTATCTGGCACCTTTTAAAGCACTAAACTCATTTGAAAGATGAGTGCTGAAAGTGGCGAGAAGTGGAATGACATTATATTGTTGAAAATGCAACACTTCATACATGGAAGAGTGTGGCGGTTTCCCCTTGGAAGTGCTTCTTTGGAGAACATCATAGTTGGCTGATCTGGCATAGCAGTCTCCTCCCTGTAGATAGCCTGCACATTGCAGAAGCTAATCCACCAGACTTTCTGGTTTAGATTCCAGCCCAATATTGCTAGTAAAAGCAACCAGTGAACGTAGTATAAGGCTACAGCTAGACTAGGGAATGCTTGCTTTCATAAACTGACATTGGGAAGCAAGTACTTAAGTCCCAGAAAGGATCTGTAGAAATGCAATTTTAAATAAGAATGAAGCAGCATAATGCAGCTGCTTTCAGGTAAGTGTGAAGAAAATATACCTTAATTTGTATCCATAAAATGGTAATTTTTGCAGCATTTTTACAGCTACAGTATGGATTTTAAAGGGATAGCATATTAAGTTAAAGCTGTAATGCTTTTAAACCTACTGTAACCTTAGCTAGAATGAACTGAAAGGTGTTATATATCTGCAACTGTAGTCTGCTTACCACATAACCCTTGTAAAATTGCATGTGTCAAGCAGCACTGCAATTACAGTGTGTATAGCAGGGACTTTATCCTGCAGAATGCTGGTGATATCTGAGAGCAGTGTAATACTTGGGTTTCTTATTAAAGCATATGCAGAAGGTATCCCTTTGTAGTACTCAGCACCTTGAAAGTTTGGTCAGTGTAGTCATATTTGCCTTCATTGCTGCTTCTTGGTAAAACACCCCTTAGCCTTGCGGAGAGTTTGGCAAAAACTGCAAAATGGCATTCCATCTCTTTTCACTGCTATTAAGGCACAACTGTGGGTGCTTGGACTCAACAGTCCAATAAAGACCCAAAGAAGCTCACAACTGACTGGCGGTTTGTTTCAGACGTCCTGCAAACAGTGGTGTCATGTACCTTGCTTCAGTTCAAGAAAGCTCTGAAGCATGTGCTTCATGTTAAGCATAAACCTTAACACAGCCCTTAATGCTGTTCTGAGCTGAGTAAGTGTTGACTCAATAGCCACTGATCATTAATAGAGAAGGAAATGCACATTCAGAAAAAGTGCCTTTGGCCAGGCCCTGACCTGTGCTTTTGATGCGGCTGAACTGAAATATGAGTTGAAACTGGACGTGCTGTTGGACCACAGGTGATGCTCAGTTTTGCACAGGTGTCCTGTCTTCATTGCAATGCCATCTGGCAAGAAGAACATCCCTTATAACACTTTTATTGATACCTTGCAAGGCATTAAATATTATCTTCACAAAGATACTGAGGCACTGGAAGTAACTTGGCTTAAAAGGATTGATATTGGCAATGACAGAGATGGAGACACCTCAGGACTAATCAGTCCTGGACAAGTGCTCTGTCCAGTGAAGTCTTCTGCCTTCAGGGAGAGAAGTGGACACAGGTCCAGGAAAGATGATGTGGGAAGAACACCAAAGAGCCCTGTGGCTCGTGCTTATCTATAAATGGAATTCTTGCTGTCAATATTGATGAGTCGGTCTTGCTATAACCACAAAAAGAGACAGCTAGCTCTGTGTTGTTACAGATCAGTTCATTGCAGAGCCATAATTTGGTGGCAATTTGTCATCGTCACTGTAGAGGTGTGTCATTCATTTTGCTGAATGACATTGGAAACTCAGCATACAGTCCTACCGCAAATAGACTGTGATTCTGTAGCAAGGAACCATGGGAAAAGAAGATTTGAAGAGTGTTTTATTTTAATTGCTTTTTCAAAATCTCTTAATGTGAAATAAGACAAATCAGAAAAAATAGAGCCACTTATGTTGTTGTTTATAGCTTTCATTAATTTTTAAGGAATGAGTCAAAGAAGCCACTGAATAGAACCAGTAAGAGAGGCTGTATGGTGAGCAGATCTAAGAGCCATTTTAATATTTGATGAGACCAAAAGCTTCTCATGACTAACTATCTTTTAATGGCACTTTCCCTTTGTCCTGGTGTATGTGGCTGCATGTTTCTAAGGGACTAACTTTTCTGACTTTCTAATGAAATGCCTCTCAAGATGGGGATAAAAGCGGTGGTTTGGGACTGCTTGGTTGCCATGTCAGTTTAGGCTGTGGTAAGGTGGGAAACTGAAGCTTTGTTTGCATTTCAGCATGTTCATGTGTTACTTCAAACTCTCCACATCATCAAGTGAATTCTCAGACAAAGACGACTAAAAATACCGATGCACAATCTTAACAGCCAGTCTACTTGCCACAGGGGTAAACTGTAACACAGAGATGAACGGGCCAAATTGAGCAAAGCACTTAAAAATGTGTATCCATTCTCTATCAATGGAGTGCTCATGCATGCGTTTTTTAGTTAGGTGGAAATCCACAGGAAATGAGTCTGCTTCTGAATGGGGCTGTGAAACCTGTGCACAACAACCTGCATTGACTCAGAAGCACACCTACACTGTAGCCAGGAGCTGAAGTTGGAAGCCCTGCCTTTCATTCGGCATTTGGGGAGAAAAAGAGCCTAGTAACAGACCAAGTCTATGAAGGTTTTAGCATGACTCTCCGATTTTATGGAGTCAGTAGCAAGTGTTGACTTGTGGCAATGCACAGAATAGGGTTGAGCTAGCAGAGACATAGCTGCGTTTTTGGTATGCTGTACTAGTGCTGATTTACTGACAAATAGCTGGAAACAGATGTTATGTGTGATTTAGAAATAATGTGAGCCATGACTGAACTTGTGTTGGGTTTTCCTTCCATCTGCTGTTTCAACACGAGAACAAGGAGGGCACAACAAATGTAAAGTCCAACAAGGAGAAATGATATTTTGAATAAACAGAAGCTTGAAAGTGAAAATGTTGTTTCATAACTAAATACATTTTCAGACAGTAAAATAAGAATTCATCAAAAGTTAGATGTCCTTGAAAAAGTTTTTCCCCTTTTTTTTTTAACTTGGAAATATTCACAGGTGTCTTGATGCAAAATTAATCAGAATATCTATATATCTATATCACAGTATCTCAGCAATTACAGTAATTTAATAATACTTGAGTGGATTTCTTTATTGATGAAGAAAGTCAGAATGGGACATATAAAAAATAATAATTGTTTATGAACTGGAAATAAGAGATTTTTTTAGCATTTGAATCAAGGTTAGGAAACCTATTTTTAAGTAAGTGCAGCATTCTGGGGAACATGAAAAATGTTCTGAGAGACTTTCAGAATGGCGTTCATTCGGTGAAAGATCCCATTTAACACAGGTTGATTTGCGATGAGTCCATATTTTACAAGGACTATATTTTTTTTAAAGCTTTGTAGGACTCAGTAGTTAATATGGAACAAAATAATTTGATGGCATTAACTTTGGAAATTATCAACATAAAACAGCATTGCTTTAATTCACTCAAAATTAGGCTATTAAACCATACAGATGCTGATCCTACTTTGTCATACAGTCAGACCACTGTGTCTTCATGGATTTCAGTTGATATCACTGAGTTTCTAGGAGAATCATCAGTGCAGATTTCATTTAATGAATCTTTTTTAGTTTCCAGAATATTAAAACGGAGAGTAAAACTGGCCTAATTTAAAGTGGATTGGTAGGCTAAATTAATTAATTTTATAGAGCTTCCTGTTCCTTGAGTGGGGTGTGCCAAGTAAATGTTAAAAAAGAGTTTGCACTTCAGAAACAATGTCTTTGGAGATTCTTTTGAGAAACCTAGCATGATAGTGTTTCTGGGGAGAGAGGAATTTGGACCATGAATCCCTAGATCTTAAAAGCTCCTCAAGTGAATTGTATCAGATGGAAAAAAAGAAACCATGGATTCTCCTTATTTAAAGTTTTGATAATCTTCCTTGTGAGGGCCTGGAGGAATTATTTCTGACTCTTTCATTTGTTTTTCTCAGGTTGGGGGTCACACCATGCTGCCCATTCGTTGGATGCCTCCAGAGAGTATCATGTACAGGAAGTTCACCACAGAAAGCGATGTCTGGAGCCTGGGGGTTGTATTATGGGAAATCTTTACCTATGGCAAACAGCCATGGTATCAGCTCTCAAACAACGAGGTGTGTGTAATACATTCTCAAACTGCATTGGCAAGGCTGGCACATTAACTGTTGGTACAGCTTATCTGGAGAAGGGACAGCAATAAATTTATTTAGTAAAGGCAAAACCACTGGTATCAGGTATTTATGGAATTGTCATGAACTTTGTGGTTGAATTTCTTCCTTTTCACCCTTTTCTCCCCAGGGTGGATGGAAATTGTCCAAGCATAACTACACCAGCTGGAATTTAGCTTTTTCTTTTGTATTCGATAGAGTCTGCACTGGGTATTGAGAAAGACCATCAGGCAACGAAAAGGAGCTTACCTATCTCCTGAACGGGCTTTGGGTGACTTCAGCTCCGTGTCATACATGTTATTGTTGCAGGGTGGTTGTCCAAAACCATTCTAGAATAGATTGAAGTAATATGGAGATGTCTTGATTTCCAGGCAGTCAAAAGTAAGCCCTTTCCAGAAACTGCCCACAGTGATACTCGTAAGTTTAAGGAGGAAGGGAGGGAGAGGCGCTGAGGCTCTGTGTGAGCAGCGTGAAAACATCCTCCTTCTGAGATGAGGTGAGGTTGATAGATGGGTAGAGAGAGGAGGTGTGGGATTACTGCCTGGCCATCGTTCCCTCATGAGTGGAAGCGGCAGCATGGTTGGACTTAACGTCAGTGAAGTTACTGCTCCTTGACAACTTAACACGACAGCGATTTTTCCAGGTCGAATCCCACTGCTCATGTGTCTGCCTAGAAACACAGCCCTTCGCAGAGTTGGCTGGGGTCTGCTGCCAGTAAGGCTGCTGTGACAATTGGCAGTTAACTCTTGCATGGATGACCCCCACGTAGTTGGCACAGCTGTGCTGATCATTTCCTTGTGATTTCTCATAGGTGATTGAGTGCATCACTCAGGGCCGAGTCCTGCAGCGACCTCGCACATGTCCCAAGGAAGTGTATGACTTGATGCTGGGCTGTTGGCAACGGGAGCCTCACATGAGGCTCAACATCAAAGAAATCCATTCCCTCCTCCAGAACTTGGCCAAGGCATCTCCAGTCTACTTGGATATTTTAGGCTAAAGTCTTCTAGCATTTCTTCTTGTGGGCTGCGGGAATGAATGTGTTCAACTGCCGCTGAACTCCATTAAAATGTGTTCTTAACTTTGACAGTATTAATGACAAAGTTGCGGAGAAGCTTTCAAAGGGCAAGCAATGTGCACTTCTCCATCTGTAGACACAGTATTGACTTTTTAGACATTACTGAGGTGTATCTCCTCTCTCTCTCTCTCTTTCAGTTTCTATCATTTTGTTCTTCTCTCCTGTCTTTCTAATCAATTTGGCTTCTGCATTATTGTAACTCTGCATAGACAAAGGCCTTAAAAACCTGATCTGTTATATCAGCAGACTCTTCAGTTTGCCCACCACAACTAACAATGCCTTGTTGTATTCATGCCTTTGATGTGGATGAAAAAAGGGAAAAATATATTTGACTCGAACTTTGTGATTTCTGCTGTACAGCTCTTGGGAGTTTCCATGGATGCACCTCAATTTTTTTGCTTCAGCATGTGGGTGGAAAAAGAAGACTGGTGTTCTCTACATGAAGCATATTCCTTGCAGAGATAAAGCCAGATGGAAAGAAGAGAGTCTTGTGTGATACACTGTCTGGAGAAACTAGGGGATCAGATGGCATTCAACCCCACAAAGAAACACTGAATTGATTCGACGGAAGGCAAGAGGGGGTTTAGCACTTTCCGTGAAGAGTCTTTCTGAGGACTAAAGGGATTGTTCGAGGACGTGCTTTGCCAGCACCTTTCATTGCCAGATACAACTAAAAGGGGAAAAGATGCTTCCTGCACTGCACACTATTATGTTACGACGTGATAAGCTAAACACATGCCCTTATTTTCTCTTCTGGGGGGATATTGTCATGCCACTGGTATAAAAATGTTCTCCGGCTAGTCTTTTTTAATAAAGGCTGAAGCTAGGCTTATTAATGTACAGTGTTGATTTCAGGATCACATGTTGAAACTAAGGATTTTGATCAGACAGGACAAGCTGTACAAGCTGTATATGCTGGGGCAGGTGTATCTTATGCTGTGCTTGTCCAGCAGTATATCCTTCCTTCCTCAATCCTTTTTCTTTTTTTTTTCACCATGCAAGCAAAACCGTGCATGGTCTTTGTCGATTAATGCCCTTTGTGCAGAAACTATCACTCATCTTGTAGTATACCCTAGTAGGCATAGCGAACTCATAACGATATAACTTATATTTCATTAGAAGGGGCTAATGGCGGACATTAGCCGTGTTACAATGCCTTTACAATGTTACAGATACAATAGGCTGATATAACATGAATAATCTAAAGAATGGGGATCACTGGTCATGTTTGAGCCATGGCAGGGGATAAAGATCTCTAGAGAAAACAAATTACTCTGAGGTTATGGCTTACTATTCAGAGTGCAAAGACACTAAGCTCAGCACCATATTTGTATTGGTACTAGTGCTGTCATTACTCTGTGTTAAATAATTTATTTTTGGTTGGATTGGCATTGTATGTGTACATTTGCATGGCCACTGTGTTGATGACAGCTGCATGGGCATACCTGTTATTTTTCAAACTGGAAGTTGATGATTTCAAGTTTAGAGTTAGGATTATTTTTAATATGAATTCTTACAAATGAAAACCTACCTTACCTATTCCTCAGACTTTTGCCTCCCTCTGTGAGGGGGCGTTACTGCAAAAAAGTGATCTTTCTTTCTGGTTTCTCTTTTTGTTACTTCTTATTGATATGAGCCAGATCAAGATAGTCCTTCATCTTTGTGTTGGGGATATTTTATTTAATAAATTAAGCATTTTATTTTTGTAAGTGTTCCCTTAGCACATTTAATATATAATTTGCTCGCATCTATTATTTATTGAGGCACTTTAGGTTTTTACTTCAGAAGCTTTTAGAGCTAGCTCATAAAGATTCTGAACATTTTCAAAAGAAAACAGTTCACTGGACAGTGATGAAGTTTTACCCTTCTCAATGTCATTGAAAAGGCAGCATTACAAATAAATACGACAGTGTAACTATAAAGCCATACTCGGTATTTCTTTAATAAACTAGATGTTAATTCTTTACCGCTACTGAACTGGAAACACACAAAAAGCCAGAGGAAGATTCCTACAAAATGGGCCTTAAGATTTTATCTAGACTGTCTTGGAATTTCACACAGAAAGCTAAATAAAGACTGAGCATCCAGTGAAACCCATTATCTTGAGAATCTGAATGTTGTGTTTTAAAGGAATTTGCAATTTATTTTCGAAAGAACAGTGGTGGAAAAGAAAGGTGTCAGAGTCTGCTCTTACTGTGCAGTGGGAGGAGGCTGCAGGTGGTGGAGGAGGGGTGCTAAGTTTCTACCTGCTGTATTCTGTATTAGTTTCTTATAAGCTGAAGAAAAAGGCATCTGAGATGCTTCTTCTATGGGAAAGCAGGCTCCAGCCTGAAAGCAAACAGGTGGGTTTTGCAAGCACTGAAAGAATGTATACCAAAAATAACCACAAAACCCTGAAATTGTGCTTAGTGGCATCTTCTTTTTGATTTGCTAGTGAGACTATTAGAGTCATTTCAGAGAATAAATAGTGTTACAATGCATTGTGCAATAACATAGCAGTATGTTAAACTTCTAAAGGACCAAATGTTTTACAGAGCCACCGGTATGAATAACTTTGACCTATATCATTAGTGTTCTTGATAGTGCGTAAAAAGTATAATCACAGTAGACAAGCTATAAACTGTAGCTGTATATAGTTTGCGTTTGTTCATGACAAGGTGGGTAAGTGTAGCAGCATGAGCAGAGAAGGGAAAGAAATGTGTTCAAATCACAATGAAGGGTGAGTATATGTGCATATTCATCATGCTTGCACTGTCAGCTGAATCATGTAGACAGTAAATATGACAATCAGGCTCATTTAAAAAGTCTTTCTGGACTGTAGTATGAACTGATCATATATATATAATATATATGTGTGTTTGCATATGGCATATATATACACACACATAGCATATACATGTATGCCTATGTCTGTTGTATTTTATTTATATATGTGCAGACATGCATGCACATTATGTATGGGCTGTGTGTATATGTATAAATTTACATACACCTACGTTATTACAAATGATGATTAGAGTGCTATTAATAAATTGATAAAGTCTGCTGAGTAACCAAAATTTTTTTTTCTTTTGATATTTCTTTTTCTGTGTTTGTAAGATTCAACTTTTTGACTGGTGTGCAGCAGAGGCAGTGCTAGAATGCCAGAGATATAAGAACAAGCACTTTTTTTTCCCCCAATGATTGCATAAAAACATTTCTTCCATTCCCATCTCACTTGTTGATTTCTCACAACGAAATGAACAGACAGGCTTTCAAGCTCAGAGAACAGAGTTTGTTCTACTGTCGTTTCTAGGTTTGTGCTATGGTTGTTTTATTGTCCTAGAATAACAGTGCAGCTCCATTAGCATTTTATACTCGTCTGCAGTAATGAAATGATTCCAAGAATAAGCTGGACTATTCAGACTGCAACACGACTTGTAGGAGAACGCCAAAATTCAACAGTAATAATAGCGGCATTCGCCACAGTCTGTCCTTCACTCTCAATAGATCTGCAGAACTCGGAACTGGCCATGGAGAACAGACGCTTGTAAAGCAGCAGCACCCCATGATGCAAGATGGAGTGTACCCTTTTTAAAAGGACTTTATTCATTTTGATTTGTAAAACAGTATATATATTGTCTACAGTTTTATAAGTAACTGCCTATTTTGCTCTTTTTCTTTCTTTTTCATCCTTATTTTGCTATTTCTTTATGGTTTTCTTTCATTCTTTCTCCTTTCCTTTCTTTCCTTCCTCTTTTCTCTCTTTCTCTCTTTTGCTCTCTTCTCTCTTTCTCTGTACCTCTCCCCACCTTTCTGAGAGGTGGTTTTTGTTGTAGTTGATGTAGACTTTTACAAAACACTTTGAAAAATAATTAAATAACCTAGTAAAATCATCGGGTCACTGGATGACTTAAGGTACAATGCATATTTGTTAGAACAAGTCTGTGTCTGGGATGTTGCAGCCTGTAAGTGAATTTCAAATACTACTGTAAAATGTGAAGGAGGGGACTGGGGAGGGGCTGGGGAACAGATCAGGGTTTCTCATCAAAGATGAAGGTTTTGATAGCACAGGAAGTTGTATTTTCTTGTTGTGAGGGCTGGGATGAACCACTGCTGCTTTGAATCAAGGTCCTTTAGAGCCTTAGTTAAAACACTTTTATTTGGGTGGGGTGGGAGGGGGAGATGTGCTACATTCATCACAAATATGAAGCAAAAAAAAAAAAAAGTCTACATGTTGCAGGGAAAACACTGTGAATTTCACAATAGCAACCAAGTGACTATTTTGCCATCTTTTAAACATACGTCTCAGGAGAAGAAATTGGAAATGATGGGTGTGTTATTTTACCGTCTATGCATTCTAGACCAGGTCTGTGGGGGTTTTTTGTTTGATTGTAGAAGGTTCTGAGTGATGACTGGTTGGTATTTTATAAACAGTGAATACTTTGGGCAAGGATAATAGAAGCTGCTGGTAGTGAGGCCATTTGATTGGAGTACGTGAGAAAACAGAGATCAAAACTTTCCAGAGGCCTATATCTTGCAGCGTATATGTATCTTTCTGTAACTTAAAGAAAAGCAGCTAAGAATGTTTTATATACAAGTAACTTAATTCAACATAGATGTTTAATTGAATCACCAATAGAGAGAGAATCAATTAATTATGAAATATTTGTCCCAGCCCTGCTCTCCACCTATACTTTATGTATATATATGATTCTAGATATCGCTCTCTTTGTCACTTAAGATAAGGAGAAGGATATCTACATATAAATATAAACCTCTATATTGTCACCAAACTGTGACCTGGTGTGTAGAATTATCTTTCTCCTTTCTTTTTTCTTTTTTTTTTAATGTGATGTCTCCGTGGAAATATTTAGTGGTTCTTGTTTTGCAGTTTGTTATAACAAGTCATTGCTTTAAAACTTTCATTGCATCTTGGCTGATTTCAAAGTGATGCCTAGGTATCAGTGTTAAAAGTTTTGTTTGTGAATCATGTGACCAGCTTCTCTCAACATGACATGGAAAGTCTCTTGTATTACAGTGTATTTAATAAAAATGATGTCTTACAATAAACAATGTCATCCAAAAGAAAGATAAAATGATTACTTTAAAAAACATAAAATTTTCGTGAGTGTTGTGTGCTATTTTGTTTTGTTTGAATGCCTTTGTTTACGTCCATTCTTTTTGAAAAGCTTGAAATTAAGGGACAGTTTGGTATGCTTACAAACATCACATGTTTGTGCTCTAAAACCCTGAGTAAAAAACAGGTTGCTGAACTTGTGGTTGATGAAGTAGGAGACCCGTAGTAGTAGGGAAAAGGAACATCCAGTCTGAATGTGATGACAGGCTCTTTTTTTATTCTTTGTTTTCCCAGTGAAGATCCTATTTGAATGCTTGTTCGACTTGGGAGCTGGCTTAACAAATACCTATGTATCTGCTACCAGAAACAGGCCTTCAGATATTTTCTGGCTTTTTGCTAAAAGTGTCTCTCAAGCCACAGTCCCATTAAAAATGTCATTTCTTCTTTTTAACTCATGTCAGTCTAGAATGAATATATTGTGAACAAATGCAACATTAAATCCAAGTTCTTCAAGAACAGAGTTAAGATTCAGAATGCAGAGTACTTAGACATCCAAAGGAAGGTTCAGCAACTTGATTAAAGATCCCTCCACAAGCTATTGATCTAAACCAAGCCCTTCAAGGTTATGGTAAAACAATATGAGACCTACTTTATGACTGCGTCTGCTTCCCTCTGCCAGGAGACCTCTCTGAGATTAGATGAGCTGGCTACAAGCATTAAAAAGGTCAGAGGAAAGTAACCCACTGAAAAGAAGCTTCAGGATAAAGCTTGTCCAAAGCTGAAAAAATATCCTTGAACCACGCTGAAAAGATTTGTTAACAGTTTGCGTTCGTCTGGTGACTTGGAACTGCCTTACCTGTCTTCACGGTAAAATCTGGACGTCTTCCATACTAGGTGGGTGGTGTTGCCATCCCGAAATGAAATGCCTCGCTGCAGGCGGCTGGCTGCGGTGCAGTCTGCTTGGCAGCAGCCAGAGCTCTAGAAGCTCCTGGGGCCGGCCAAGCCTGCGCAAGCGTTGCCCCGCAGTCTGGCACTCACTGCCGTTCCCTCTCCCTAGGGATTTCTGAGGCCGGGGGCACGTCACGGCAGGGCAGCTGGGCATCGCCGCTCCTCATGGCCCCTCCGCCTCATGAGAGGCAAAGCCGGGGGAGCCGGCAGGGCCCAGGGACAGCCTCGGCCGGACACTCGTTATTTCTTGGTTGGTTGATCCCCTCCTCTGCAGCCCAGCCCCACTCAGGACTTCGCTCCAGCCCTCCCGGCGGGCCCTCAGGCGGGCAGGGGCTGTGGGTACGTGGATAGCCTCGCTCACCTCCGGCCAGACTCGGTAGCTTGTTGAAGGCCACGGGTTCCTGCCACGAGGTGCCCGACGGCAATGCACTCTCCTGTTCGCTGCTTGGCGACGGGCTCGTAGCGCCTCGCAGCCGCTGAAGACCTCTCAGCTCGTCCCACGCCTGCTCTCTGCACAAAGCCCGCAGGGAGTTTGGATGCACCGAACAGGGCGGGAGGGGATGTGGAGCACAAGCTCTGCACCTGCTGCCGCTAAGGCTCAACAAACTTCCCTGGCTGATTTCGTGATGAAGTCTTTGTTGTGCTAAATGCTTCGTATAACTGGAAAATTAATCGTCTTGATCACTCTATTATTTTAAAAGTGATTAACAATGCCTGTTGATTACTCCCATTAGCATTTTTTAAAGGCTATAATAATATATTTTTAAATCAGTGAGAAAGTTTATGTTACAAAGAAGCATGAAGGCCCTAGAAAGGATGAAAAAAAATCTTGGATGTCATTAGGACAGGGTGAGGCAGACTCTGCTGAACCAGCTCACACGTTAGCTTACCAAAGCAGCTTATTGATATTTATCATAAGCCGTAGGTTCTGACAGGCAAGACTTCTTGCAAGAAAGAAAAATATTTGTATAATCACCCAAAGAATCACCCAGCTGATTTCTATGCTAAGAGCCTGGTGCTTCAACTTTTTGATCTGCACAGCATACACAGGGTTCCTTCAACAACTGCTGCCTTCTGAGAGTGAAGATTTGAGGGCTTGGGTGTGTTTTTATCAGTGGTGCAATGAAGAATACTAATAAAAAAGAACATAGAAAGAACAAGAGAGGTGTGGAAAAACAAAAGCTTTACTTTCTCGAGCTGATAGTCACATCGTGCAAAAATACGCACTATCAGAAATTATCATGATTTGAGCTAAAACTCAGCCTAGACCCGGGATTAATAAGGATGCTCAGAACAGAAGAGCTTGTGTTCTTTCTGGCTGGTTTCTGTATTAAATGGTATGCAAGGAAAGAAGACATGAATTGGAGAAGATCAGAGAGTAAATGAGCAAACCTTCGTTTAAAATGTGATGTAAATATTAGACATGTAGTTTAGCTGTCCCAGTGTCTGACCTGAAAGACAAATAAAACAGACACTTGACAAATTATTTACACATATTTTGAGCACTTCTGATACAGAAGATGTTTCTAGGCCTAGCACTGCTTTGTTATGATACAATGACTGCTAGTCTCGTGGAAAGTCCAGGTCTGCCACTCTATTCTGATTTTTGCATATTTTTTTTTCTGAAACAGTTCACTTAAATACCTTAAAACTGATACTGCTGTTCAGTGTGTCACAGCATGGGCAGAGCTGGCTCCAGGGTTAATTAATCTGAGTTTGTGGGTTAGCCCAGTTAGAAACTGTTGGGAACGAATAAGTAATTTATTGGTGATTAGCAGAGAATGGGAGTATTAACTTTCAGGGAAGGCTCCTGCTCAGGGTAACTCAAGTCCTTCTGTGCCCCGGTTGAGGCTGCAACAGGAATGACAACGTATTTAACACCTTCTGGTTCACAGTCTGAAAACAATTTACAACTCATTTGTGATAGCTGATCAAAGGGAAAAAACATCTTCTCTCTTGAGCACCTTTCTGTATGCCCTTCTAGCCGGTGCTACCAGCCCTGGTCCTGGGTAACATTTAAATTGAAAGTTTTTTCTTCCCCAGCATGCATTACAAGGGGAGAGCCTGCAAATTTGGCAGAGACAATCAACTTCACCCTCGAAGCAGATGGTTCTCTGTGACTTGGTTTTCGCACCTGTAATTGTCCTTTAATTTCTGCACCCTGATACTGCAGAGACATCAGATGCCCTCAATAGCTGTGAGGGTAGGCAAACGGTATTTACTGTCCATGCAATAGAGAGAAGAAAACACATCTGAGTGGCAGCCAGCCCAGACTGCAAAGCTGACAGAAGCTGAACTTGTGGTCTCTGTCCCTTAAGCAGTGCCAAGAGGTCAGTGGTATCTACCGAGGAGCAGTGTGGGAAGGTTTTTTCTCAGCATGCTCAGGTCTTACCCACCCAATACAAATGTTTCCCTCTCCCCTCATGACCCTCAGTACAGGAGGGACAGACCAGCCACAGCATGGGTGTCTCCACAGGGGAGAGCACAGCCATGGCCATCAAGCTCATGTGGCTTCTGGGGACAGTCCTGGCAACCAGTCCCTGTCCTCAGGTGCCTGCACTGGTTGGGTTTTGGAGTGTCCATATCCTGATAGAGGTGATGGGCATGATTCCTGTTTGCTGGTGAATGCTGGGTCCAGCACGGACAACAAGCCTCCTGTCCATTGGAGGTGGGTCAGTGCAGTCCCATGGGAAGTTTGTGGAGGCGGTGTGGCATATCTCCAGCGTAGGCAGGGTGTGTGTGGCGGTGGACAGCCTGCAGCCTGCAATCCTCCTCAACCCTTTACTGCGGCCTCTGGAGCACCCCAGGGCTGACACTGGGGAGGAGGGAGGGAGAGAGGGAGTACCCTTTCACCAAGGCTGGCGAAGGGCTGAGCACACAATGGCCTTGGTCTTAGGTGAGTGGGAAAAGGTGTCAATCACTGCGATGGGAACTGCCTGTCATCCTGTTCGTCACAAACACCCTGCACATGGCTGCCCACACTCCTATCCTCGTGTGCTGCCAGGGCATCAGAGCACCCAGCCAGCAAGCAGGGTGGCTGCCAGGACTGCAGGGCTGCCCGCCTTGGTACAGGATGGTGCTGGTGACCGTGGTGCATCTCCTTGGGACCACGCTGTCCATTTCGGGAGGACCTGCTGGCTGGGGGAAGCACACGTTGCAGCACAGGCAGCCATGTGTTGTCTGCCATGCAGAGGGCTGGCGACTGGGCACAGCGCAGGGTGGGCAGGGGTAGAGTCCTGGGCCCATCATGGGAGCCACTGCTGCATTTTGCTTGTGCTGCAGCTGATCGCTGTTTCTAAAACTGGCTTTGTGTTCATCAGGCGATTTTTTTTCGGCACTTAAGTTAGGCTATTAGGAGCACTGCTGACATCCTCAGCTCCTATAATTAACATTTCAAGAAAAATCACGGCGGGGAATGGCAAGTCTTTAGGAGAAAAAATAAGATGAACATATGAATCTCATATCCCCTGCTCCCCTCTCCCCTCTCGTCCCCGAACATGGGGGTTTCAGCTCAGAGTCTGTTTGTCTTCCAGTTCCTCCAAGCTGTTACACAGGAAAGAAATTCTCTGTAAACAATCCATTGCAAACTCAGGTCATCTCTTTCTGCTTCTGTTTTTTTTTGCACTGCTTTGTGATTTGGGGAATTACGTTGACAAATGTCGTTAGCACTTATCTTTTTTAGCAATTCAGAATCTACAGAGGCTTGGTTGAGGGAAAGCAGATGGAGAGTAAACATGGTGCCTCCGACACCACAGAGGCCACTAAATATGTATGCACTTTGCTTGGTTAAAATAACACCTATTGGCAGTAAATGTTGTTGTTTTTTTCACCAGTGGGGGGCTAATCACTCTGGCAAGAGCTAGGCGCTCTGCAAGCTGTTCCAGTGCTCTTTTGGCTCACCTTGTGTTGTACAACCTCACTGACTTCCACGCTAGGCAACTGGGGCAAGGATCAGTGAAGTTTGCAATATCAACTGCAGGTCATGTTGTTTTCCCATAGTGTGCAAAATCCCGTTGCACTGTCATACGTATTGCTTAGTGGTTATTTTCAGACCAGATTTGCTGCTAAATACCTACTTGTGAATGTGACTCAGGGCAGGGTTTAAAGATCATAGAATCATTGAGTCATAGAATAGTTTGGGTTGGAAGGGACCTTTAAAGGTCATCTAGTCCAACCCTCCTGCAATGGTCAGGGATATCTTCATTAGATCAAGTCGCTCAGAGCCCCATCCAGCCTGACCTTGAACATTTCCAGGAATGGGGCATCTACCACCTCTCTGGGCAACCTGCTCCAGTCTTCCACCAGCTTCACCATAAAAAATTTCTTCCTTGTATCCAGTCTAAATCTACCCTCTTTTAGTTTAAAACAATTACCTCTTGTCCTATTGCAACAGGCCCTACTAAAAAGATTTCTCTCTGTCTTTCTTATAAGCCTCCTGTAAGTACTGAAAGGGTCCCTCAGGCGTGTCAACCGCACGACTCAGCTTGGTGTCATCTGCAAACATGCTGAGGGTGCATTTCATCCTTCTCTCTATGTCGTTGATAAAGGTATTAAACAGTACTGGTCACTGTACAGATCCCTGAGGGATGCCACTTGTCACCAGTCTCCATCTGGACTTTGACCATTACCTGGTGATGAAAAGATGGCTCTCCAAAGCCAGAATAGTACATAAGCCAAATTTAGCTGCCAGCTTTTTGGGGACTAAGTCAACTTTTTTTTAGAATACAACCAATGGACATGAAAATTTGTGATTTCAAGTCCGTGGCACCAACGTGCCCAACCTGGGTCTCACCACAATTAGCAGCATACAACTACAGGGCTGGTGTTGGCCAGGGCTGTAAGACCAAACCAGCAGAGAGCACGGGCTGCCGCATGAACAACGGGGATGTCTCCTGGGGATCCCTGCTCAGGGATCAGACTCTGCTGTTGTTTTGCCTTTCAGGGGTCAAAATCTGGCATGATCAGGGGAGCAGGTGTGATGAGAAGGAATATGAGATGGGATTAGGTAAGCTCATGCCAGACTAAGAAATCAAGCCAGGGCCAGCCAAAAAAACCCTAAAATTGACAGTCTGTAGCAGTACCTTGAAATGGTAGAAAGCTGCTACACATGGAGTGAGAACAACAGGAGCAGTGAAAGGCAGCAAAGTGCAGCTGGCGTTACATTCATCCTTCCAGCTGCTGGATTACCGCTGTGTTACCTATGGCACTGGACAGCGCTGTCAGATCAAGGTAACCCTTCCATGCTTTTACTTTCTGTTTAAAAACGTGGCTGTGATTAAAGCTGTGTGGGCAGCCAGCATCTCGGAATCTAACACAGTGCAGATTTGTTGCGTTTTACCTTAAAAAGACACTGCTGGCTGCCGCCTTGCCTCTGTTCTTGCCTCGCAGTCGGCAATTCCCTGGTGTGTGGGACACTCGACAGGAGACGGACACACCAGCTTGTTTTCTTGTGATGCTTTGGTGAAGCTAATGCTGGCAGCCTCCATCTCACTGGCTACCCGAAGTTCAGTTTCTGCGTCTTCCACTTCTGCTCTGACATAAAGCCTTTGTCAAGAGAGAGGAGTTACCATGGCAGTGCCTCTAAAATAGAACGAATCCAACACACATCAATACCTGTACAATAAATAAAGAACTACTTATAATGTGTTATTCTGCATTCACTGGGTAGTAATTTGTACAAAGGGCTGCAACTAACTCTTTTTCATTTGATTATGGGAAAGCAGTTTTTCAAATAGGAAATGCTCTGTGCTTGGGAAGGAACAGTGCAGAACCGCCGAGTGATTAAAAAGACAGAGCTCCGGTTGCTAAATTAGAGCCACTAAAGAGGTTTCTCTTCATGGAGAGGCTGATCTATCTCCCCCCGACCATACCGGGTGCTGGATCAGGCCCTTACTCTCAGAGAAGTGCAGGCTTTTAAGGGGTTTTAATAAGGCTGTGTTTTATTTTACAGGAGATCATGGCAGGCATTCCCGGTCACTGCAGGCCAGGGCAAAGATCTTGGCAGGTCAGGACACATGGCTGTAAGCCAGGCAGGGGGACGTCAGCCTGGTTCCCTTCCCTGAGATGGGAAGCATTCAAAGGTGACTAGAAAACCAGCTATACTTACACAGGTGAGACCAGGGCTGTGACCCACCAAGGTGTGGGTCTTCATGGTTTGGTCTGCATGTCCCACAGCCGTGCCAGGCCGACAGGAAAAGCTTACAGAAAATGTCCATCTTCAGACATCTGCTAGAGTAAGGGAATAACGGTTCTGCACAGGTGCCGCAGGCTGGAGTGCGTGACCCAGTGTGGGGTCTTCCAGCCTTGTTGCTCTGTGCCGGGGAGTTCTTGCATCACACTGAATTGCCTCCCACATCCTGAGGCTCTCATGTTAGAATTGCTCTTCCCGAGCCAGTCCAGACCAAGCTGTTTCAGTTCTTTGCTTAGATGAGGTTATAATTTTTTGGTCGCTTGGTTTTTCTAAAGGAAACTTTTAGAAAGCTTGATAAACTGGCTTTCTGGTTCAGTGGTGTGCTGCTCTACCTGACTGTGAGCAGTGGAAGGTTTGTAACAAACATCTATGGGAGAACCTTCCCTGCCCCCCCCCCCCCCC
>Ga0065711_1001018_pt1 | contig 95517 bp, 58 predicted proteins | sample Hoacrofraction12_FD_59098 | JGI IMG/M metagenome (GOLD analysis project Ga0065711, IMG submission 59098) | Hoatzin crop microbial communities from Cojedes, Venezuela - Epithelial fraction 12 v2 (version 2) | ecosystem: Host-associated > Birds > Digestive system > Esophagus > Crop | place...
GGCTGCACAGGACCTTGTCCAGGCGGGTCTTGAATATCTCCAGAGAAGGAGAATCCACAACCTCCCTGGGCAGCCTGTTCCAGTGCTCCGTCACCCTCAGAGGGAAGAAGCTCTTCCTCATGTTGAGCTGGAACTTCCTATGCTTCAGTTTGTGCCCGTTGTCCCTTGTCCTGTCGCTGGGCTCCACTGAGAAGAGTTTGGCCCCATCCTCCTGACACCCACCCTTGAGATATTTACAAGCATTTAAAAGGTCCCCTCTTAGGAGAATGTCTTCTGTTAGATGGCGTAGTTATTCCCACAAAGACGAAATATTGCAATCATACACTGAAAGACTTTAAAGCTACTGAAAGTGATTTTCAAGTTACTACTGTTAAGTAAGAACAGAAATGCAAAAAGATGATAGGGTAGATACTGAGGGCAGAAAACTTTTGTGACCCCTTGTTTTTCACCCAGAAGCATTAAATGCGAAGAACTGTGTTAGTATCTTGCTTTCCAAGTGTCCCTATTATACCAGTCTGATAGGAGTTTAACTGTTGCAAAGCTGAATGTTTTATTAAAAAAGTTTCATACTTTCCTACATTTACGATGTGCACTCCTTCAAAATACCTGCGACTACAGTGAACGTTTTAAGTACTAAACAGTGTGGATGGACTATTTTGAACTGTATTGCAGTTGCATTCTTACCACTTTATAGTTCATTTTAGGGTTTGTCTTGAAACTTTATCAGCATGTGGAGTTATTTCAGTCTTTTCAGTCATTTCAGTATCAGGGAAGTTTTCCACAAATAATTCCCAATTCATACAATCACACAATGGTTTGGGTTGGAAGGGTCCTTAAAGAACATCTAGTTCCAATCCCCCTGCCATGGGGGTTCACCATGCCATGGTTTACCCAACCTTCCACCAGACCAGGTTGCTCAAAGCCCCATCCAGCCTGGCCTTGAACACTTCCAGGGAGGGGACATCCACAGCTTCTCTGGGCAACCTGTGCCAGTGCCTCACCACTCTCACAGTAAAGAATTTCTTCCTTATGTCTAATCTAAAGGCCAGGTTGGATGGAGCTCTGAGCAACCTGGTCTAGTGGAAGACCGGGTTTCTGGGGTTTTTTTCCTTTCTTTTTGTAAAGAAATGCTGTAAAAGTTTAGTATTTTTGAAGAACAAGAGATGTGGAAAATGCGATTTCGAAGCTGCTTTTCCTAAACTAAAGGGGGGTGCTCTATCTAATCAGCCTCACTTTGTGAATGAGCAGAACTGGTAGAAAGAATGTTTGAGATAAAGTGCAATGGACTCACTATCTGAGTGAAAAACCTGACTTAGTTTATGTATATTTGATTAGAAAACAGTTTCTCCTAACAGTTTTCAACGGTTTCACAGCTTTTAAGAAAGCTCTGGAAGTAAAGAGAAGGCCACCTGTTACAGTGCTAACACTGAAGGTGCAGGTTTAGTTCCCACCTTGAAGGCTTGCTTCATGTGCCATTAGAATATTAGTCAACATGCTACCACTTCCTTGCAAAACTGAGAGAACAGTACTCCTTGCATCATAAGGCTGAGTACATTCAAAGATTGAGGGATTTAAATATACTGAAGATAGCTGAAATCTCAAGTCAGTCTCCTGGTACGGGTTTGCATTGACCTTAATTCTCCTTGCCTTTGGCAGAAAATCTCAATGGTTATAAGTGTCTGTGCTTAGTAGCTAGAAACTCTCAAATTCTCATTTTTAATGTAATCTGACAGATCAATCTGATAAACTGCTTAATGAAAGTAAAAAATTTTAGATTAATGTGGTATAAAAAAATGTGTATTTTGTGTCAACAGTCACAAGCTACTTAGACTTATTTAGCATGAATTTGCAGTGGTGAATAGATTAGGCAGATCCAGAGGGATACAGTAATATAGTGAATATAAACAACTTCCCAGTTGTAACAAGTTGAACCCATTTTGTCTCACTGTATTTCCATTCTTGTGAGTTATCACATCATCTGTGCAAGGGTTTTGAATATCAAAAGATGGGTGTTTAATATTCTTTCAGCAGACATGATACATGAGAAGATTAATTTTTTTTAATTTATATTCCTTCACATGCTTCAGTTATGCTTTCTAATCCTCGGTATCAATTTATCATTCTCTACTCGAAGGATTGCTTGGATGTGTGACAATGTGAGTGAATTCAGTGACCATTAGTGGCTCTCAATCCAAACAGTAGTACTTTGCACTAGTGGTTCTGCTCTTGCTTTTAATTTGAGAAACCTAATTGTGCACATTTCCTCCATATACGCAGCAGGTCTTCATGGAAGGCAAAGTTTGGTAGTTGTTAATCCAGTGATAAAATGTTTTAGAGTAGAATAGACAATTTTAGCTGGAAGGAACCTACAGCCATCATCCAGTCCATCTGCCTGGCCGCTGCAGCTCTGACCGAAAGTTAAAGCGTGTTGTGAAGGGCATTGTCCAAATGCCTCTCAGACACTGACAGGCTTGGGACATTGATCACCTCTTTCGAGTGGCTGATCATGCTGTGTTTGATGCACCCTGGGTTGCGGTTTGCCCTCCGGGCTGCCAGGGCACACTGCTGGCTCCTGCTGGGCCCTGCTGCTGACCAGCAGCCCCAGATCCCTTTCTGCAGGGCTGCTTTCCAGCTGCTCCTCTCCCAGTCTTTACTTGTGCCTGGTGTTACTCTATCCTAGATGTAGAATCTGGCATTTTGGCTTGTTGATTTTCATCCCATTACTCATAGGCCAGTGCTCCAGTCTATTTAGATCCCTGTGCAAGGCCTCCTGTCCCTCAAGAGCGTCAAGAGTACCTCCCAGTTTGGTATCATCAGCAAACTTACTAATGGTGTGTTCAACACCTGCATCCAGATTGTTGAGAAATAAGTTGAACAGAACTGGCCCTAGAATTGAGCCCTGAGGAGCATTGCTGGTGACTGGTTGCCAGCCAGATGTAGCCCCGTTCAGTACAACCCTTTGAACTCTGCCCTTCAGCCAGGTCTTCACTCAGCGCACTGGAAACCTGCTCATCTGACAGCTGGGCAGCTTGTCCGGAAGGATGCTGTGAGGGACAGTATCAAAAGCCTTACTAAAATCCTGAAAAACTGCATCCACCGCCTTCCCTTCATTCGCTAGGTGGGTGACAGCATCATAGAATGGTATTAAATTAGTTAGACAGAACTTTCCTTTCATGAACCCACGTTGACTGTGCCTCATGATTGCATTATTCTTTAAACACCTTTCAGCAGCACCCAGTGTAATCGTTGCCGTAGTTTTTCTAGGTACTCAGGTCAGACTAACAGGTCTGTAGTACCCTGGGTCTTCCCTGTCACCCTGCTTGTAAATTGGAATAATGCTGGCTAGCTTCCAGTCAGCAGGGACCTCCTCAGGCTCCCAGGACCTTTGGTAGATGATTGAGAGGGGTCCTGACATAACATCTGCTTACATCTGCTAACTCCCTCAGTACTCTGGGGTGAATCCCATCAGGCCGCGTGGACTTGTGAACGCTCAGCTGATACAGCTGGTCCCTTACAGTTTCAGTGTCCAGAAATGGAAAGCCACTGTTGCCACACTCGTGGTCCTCCGGCTCAGGGGGCTGGGCGGCCCAAGGTCTGTCAGTGTTATTAAAGACTGAGGCAAAAAACGCGTTGAATGCCTCTGCTTTTTCTTCATCCCTACTAGTCAGATGACCATCTCCAACAAGTTCAGTGTTTTCTTTAGACCTCCCCTTACTGTTAACATACTTAAAAAAGCCCTTGTTATCTGAAACAACACTGGCCAGTTTCAGCTCTAACTGAGCTTTGGCCTTTCACGTTTTCGCCTTGCATAAACAAACCACAGCTCTGCACTCTTCCTGTGAAGCCTAACATTGCTTTCAGAGATCGTACAGTTTCTTTTTCCTCCTGAGCTCCACGAGGAGTTCCCTGTTCAGCCAAGCTGATCTTCTGCCATACTTGACTTATGACACATTATTGCTTAGATATTCTTTACTAAAAGAGCTGTGATTGGGGAAGAAAAAAAATAAACAAAATGTGACTTGATTTTAACTGAACTAAATGCACTACTCTGAAAATACTGTTTACTGTCTTTTACAAAAACAAACCTACACTGAATACCCTGCCTGCATGATGATGAGTGAAATATGTCAGCTGCAGCAATCTAATACTTCTTTTCTTAGGAGGAAAATTCCATTATACAAAGTATGCTGCTCATCAAGCTATTACACAAAACATTAACCTGGGCTGTCATCTTCCCCCTGCTGTCTTCCCATCAGCTCAGCTACCCGAAGCAGCAAATACTTTGCCTTTCTGGAAAAAGAAACTGTATGTCTTGTTTTGAGAGGAAGGGTTTTTAAAAAAAATTATATAAGATGTAGTTGGCCATAATCTGCGTGAATGGATCTTTGGGGCAGATGAAGAGGAAATGCCAAGGGTAACAGAGAATGCATGCTCCCTGGAAAGATTAAGGGATCAGTTCCAATCAGGAGAAAATAGCGAAGAGTATGATTTTGTATTTGATGAGATAAAAAGAAAATAGGTTAGCTAAAAGAAGCTATCATGTACAAGAAATGATGGACTATACCGGAATCATACTAGGGAGAAAGAAGACATGAATAAATATATTATGAGCTGCTAAGCCTTGAAGGATTTAAAGAGGTAATTTTGTTTGACTTTCTACCCCAAGGCAGGATTAAATATACCTGTGTTTGGAATGTGCAGAAGAAAGGCAGCTATCCCCAACACATAGTCCAGTCTAATATTTTGTCATGCAAATATGCTGTTATCAAGGCAGACAAACACCTTTAAAATTCCTGAAATTCTTTACTGTAGGGATTTTTATTAAAGGTATGTAATGTGTCAAAATGGCAGTATGTTTTTTTTAGCTCTGCCATGGGCTGCAAGATTATTTCGGGCACAGGAGAGGGTAAATTATGCCCGCTGGTTTAATCAGCCTTGAAGGAGACCTGTGTACTCAGCTGGGTCACTAGATGGTAGCAGCTGGCCGGTAAGTTACTTGAGACCCCCAAATTCTAGTCAAAGTGAGTTAAAGCATCCACAGTCCTCCTGTCTTCAGAGTACTGGTTGGACTTCTTTCACCTGTATGCTTTCACGCTTGTTATTTGAAGTATCTTTATATGTTTATTATGTTATTTGGGAAAGGGCAGACTAATAGTGAGTCTGTAGCTGAGATGTCTATTTAGAACACTACCTAAATTCAGTTTCTATAGAAAAGTTTTTTGTGGGTTTCTTTTATGCTTTTTTTTTAAACTTAAATCATTCCAATTAGAAGACATCCCGAATTAATTTTTTCAATCTTCTGGATTTAAAAATGTAGTTATTTTTGTCGTGCTTTTCTAGGTACTCAGATCTCCTTTTTGGAAAATTTGATGCGTGACATATTCATAGCTTTCAGCATAGTACTTAAGCAAAATTTCTTGTCTTTGCTTGAAACTCTGACAGAGTTTTTTATTGGTGGTTCCTATCCCATCTAAAGAGAAACTGAAGCATTTATCGTTCTGATTCTGTTTTGATATTTCTTGCAGAAAGTGTTGATAAGCTTCAGAGTGATAGACTATATACACAAAGAGTAGCTCTTTTTTGTTTTCCATATATATTATTAATGAAAGCACTATGAAAATGAGAATAGTTCTTAGACTCCCTGTTCTGGATGTGACATTCAACCTTAGTTGTTTTGTGGCTCCTGATTCAAAACAATTTCTGTATCTTATTTAGACTAAAACTCTGTCAGGGTATTATAACCATCATCTTCAGTGTATCTCTTTCATTTAAGTAAGTGTATAATGTCACAGCTGTTTTTATGCATGCACTTTGTGTGGAAACAGTATATTCTTCACTGCATATCTTTGGTATGACTAGATTCCTTAACTTCCTGAAACTAAAAGATCAGGAATTTCTGTTACAGACAAATGTTTTGTGACCACATCCTAAACCTTGAAAACAAATGTTTTTCTGAAGTTCTAGTTTTCTGATCTAGGTAATAAGGCATAATTTAGAAGATTTATGTAAGGAAATGATCCCTTTGAGGTGAATTTTGAGAAAACTGTAAGGTGTAATTTATTGTATCTGTGGAATGTCCTTATTTCAGATACCTTAATTTTTGTTTACAGGCATTTAGACCATCATAGACTATGGGATCCCAACGAATTTGCTGTTTCCTGTTTCAAAATCATCATGTATTCTATACAGGTAGGATTATCTCCAGGATTTGTTTTCCTTGCATAAATGTTTTGAGTGCATGAGACAGGTTTAAATGCTCAACTCACCATGATAATGATGGACGGTAGATGAAGTCAAAGAAGGCAGAAGAATCCCTTCCTGTAAGTCCCTAGCCTTATTCTTTAAACTTCTCAAAGAATAACCTAATCATGGTTTGTGATCAGGTGTTACCTGGTTTGCTTTCGATTAATGTACAGTTGCAGAAGAAAAAAAGAATTCTTGATGGAAGGTAGTACAGAGGTCCCACAGCAAACTCCAGAACAAGGAGCAGGATAGCCATCCTGATCTGACATTGTGTTTGATAAATAAATCTCTCTTAATGCTCATGTCTTCATGCCAATACAGCTGTACTGCTTTGACAGCCTGAGAAACCAACTTCACAACCAACTGTGTTGTGCCAATTGATTTTTACTGTTGGGCAACCTCTATTGTCTGTTGTAAACATGATCAAAGTCTGATTCTCGGATTGCGTCAAGCACAGCCACCCAAAAGATAAAGTCATATAATTCCAGGTTTGTGGAAGAAAGCAGTGTGTTATCAGCGTTTGCAACAATGACACTTTTTTGTAAGACCAGCTGAAGTCCTTGAAGTGCAGTTGGCTGAGTGAAGTACCACTTCACGCTTCCTCTGTTCTTGTAGATGTTCCTGGATATTTAATACTGTAAGCTTTTCTGTACTGAGCTGGATGGACCAATGTAGCTTCATCTGTCATGGTAGTTTTTTTAATCTATATTTAATCGTAAATTGATGGAAATTTAGATAAATTTGTGAGTAAGAATGTTACAGAATAGGAACATTGTCATGACTGTAGCTGAATGGCATAGGCATTTATTCTCATTAAAGTCACAGATGAAGCTTTTTTCTGTTTGTTTGGTTTTTAATAGGCACAGTATTCGCATCATGTAATACAAGAAATCCTTGGACACCTTGATGCTCGCAAAAGGGACTCACCACGAGTTCGTGCTGGCATTATTCAGGTTCTTTTGGAAGCAGTTGCAATAGCAGCTAAAGGGTCAATTGGTAAGTCTTCTTAAATTAAAGGCATCGGGTCAAAGGATAGATTTTCAGGGTGGTGCTCATTTTTACTTTGTTTTCAGACAGAATGAAAGCGTATATTTTGAGAAGGTTTTGTAGTTTGGTTTTTTTTCTCCTTTGTGCTAATAAAATGCTTGAAAGCGTACTCGGTTTACAATTACTCAAATGTACTTACTTGGTTGTTTGTTTGATAATTCTTTACATTGAAAAAATGAGTATATGTATATTTATAGCCTTGTGAAAGGAAAGAATTTCTGTTTGATAAGAAGTCACGAAATCTGAGAGAACTCTGTGGCTACAAAAAGTCAAGAGGACTGTTGCTTTGTCATACAGCTGCTGTGAAATCAGTGGTAGTATGGGAGTCAAAAGTAGAATGATCTTTGAGAAATTTTGCCTTAGTAACTGTGAAGAAGCTGAAATAAGGTGTATTATGTCATTTAAGGTAGCATAGTTCCTTGATATAAGAGTAGTTATGAAGATGTGTACACAAACATCGTCTGCTGTTGTTTTTCTTTGGTGTCCTGCTGAAACATTACTACTTTGCTTCATTAGCTTGAACCTGAGCCTGTCCTTTCTCTTTATGCAAGGCTCACTTGCATTCACAGACTTGTGAAGTCTTTTACCATGTTATGAAAAGAGCTCATTATTTTTCCCGTATATAGAACTGGATTTTTTAGCAGGTTTTGAAATAACTGAAATTCAGGTGCAAGTACCTGTGCTTTAACCCATCGTCAATACTTATTTTCAGCAACTACTTGTGTTTCCCATGTAAAACTTGAGTGGTGTGTTGACTCTGGCCAACAGCCATTTGCTCACTCCCCTTTCCCACAGGACAGGGAGAAGGTGGAAAGAAGCTGAAAAGTGTCATGGATCAAGAAAATGACAGTTTAATGGGTGAAGCAAAAGCTGTGTTCACAGGGAAGACAAAGGAATTTATTCAGTACCTTCCCATTGACAGGCAGATGTTTAGACGCTTGCTGGAAAACAGGGCCTGAAAATATAAGCTTTCATTTTCTTAAGGCATCTTTCCCTTTGCAGATGCAATCATTGTTACCTGTTGTTTCCAGGCCCAACAGTTCTGGAGGTTTTTAATACCTTGTTGAAGCACTTGCGCATCAGTGTTGACTTTGAGCTGGGGGATAGGCGCAGCTCAGCAGGAAGTGCCACATTCAGCACAAGCTCCAAGGAGAGCGATGAGAGGATTGTCCAGAATGCTATTATTCAAACAATTGGTGAGTAATGACAGTAACATGGACTCACTTAAGACTCCTCCCCTTCTCCCCCTTCCTCAATGAGGTGATACTAAAACATCTTGAATCAAGAAGGAGTAATGGCAAATGTGGTATCTCTAATTGTACTTGCTTCAAAATCTAAGGCTCACTTTACGGGTTTGACTGCTGAAAGACGGTTTTTTTATTTGTTAACTGAGCGGATAGCCAAGAAGCTCAATGAAAGTTAAAAATGTTGGTGGACAATAAATTCGTTGGTTATATTGTTATATGGCCCATGAAATATAGACATCGTTCTGTACCTGTGGTACAGAACTAATATTAGTCCTTTTATGAAAATCATAATGCAACCAATTACATACAGTAACATATTTTAGTAGGTATACTACTTGAAAATTTGTAGAAGCCAATGTTAACCGTAGTGGCAACAATGACACCTAATGGTCAGTTGTGCTACTGTGACTGAAGTACTTTTAAGCACAGTACTGAAAATAAGAGCAACAATTTCTGTAAATTATTTCATTAAAATAGCCTCTCCCCTTTTTTCAGATTTTTTCTTTGTGGTAGTGATGTATATTGCTGTGCATTTATGATGTGTATTCCTTTACTTAAAGAACAAGGGGAAATGTAACTTAAATGTTGTTCATTAATCTGTACCTTTGCTTAAGCCCTGATGCTTTCTAGAGCAGTAGCAAATATGTAGTAGATTAGTTCTCACCATTACAGTAAAACTCCCAAGTTAAAATATTAACACCCCTTCCCCCCAAAAAAATCCCAAAACCCTACAACCCAACATTTTGAAGTAAAGCTTCTTTCGATCAAAGTTACATTGATACTATTGCACAGCAATAGAATAGAGTATCTCAAGTTGGAGGGGATCCATCAGGATCATTGAGTCCAACTCCCTGCTCCTTGCAGGACTGCCTAACACTAAACCATAAAACTAAGAGTGTCGTCCTGACGGTCCTTGAACTTTGATAGGCTTGATACTGTGACTGCTTCCCTGGGGAGCCTGTTCTAGTGGCCGACCACTGTATCAGTGAAGAGCCTTTTCCTGACGTCCAGCCTGAACTTGCCCCGAAGCAACTTCATTCCATTTCCTCGTGTCCTGTTGCTGGTCACCAGAGAGGGGAGATCAGCACCTCCCCCTCCGCTGTCCCCCTTGAGGAAGGCATAGACTGCAATGACCTCAGCCTTCTCCAAGCTGAACAAGCCAAGTGACCTCACCTGCTCCTCCTAAGTCTTGCCCTCAAGGCTTTTCATGATCTTGGTCGCCCTCCTCTTGGACACACTCTAGTAGACTGATGTCCTTCTTATACTGAGGCACCCAGAACTGCACACAGTACTCAAGGTGGGCTGCACCAGTGCAGTGTAGATTGTGACAGTCACCTGCTTCAACCATCTGGCTATGCTGTGCTTGATGCACCCCAGGACGTGGTTGGCCCTTTCTGCTACCAGGGCACACTGTTGATTCATATTCAACTTGCCATCCACCCAGCCCCCCAGATCTCTTTCCGTGAGGCTGCTCTCCAGCCTTTCATCTATCAGTCTGTATGTATGACCAGGATTACCCTGTCCCAGGCGGAGAATCCATTACTTGCGCTTGTTAAATTTCATATAGTTGGTAATTGTGCAGCGCTCTAGTCTGCCCAGATCTCTCTGTAAGGCCTCTCTACCCTCAAGGGAGTCCACAGCTCCTCCTAGTTTAGTATCACAGGCAAACTTAATGTACATTCGATTCCTGTGTCCAGATCATTCATAAAAACATTGAAGAGCACTGGCCCTAAGATTGAGCCCTGGGGAGCCCCACTGGTGACTGACCTCCAGCCTGATGTAACCCCATTTACTGTAACTCTTTGAGCCTGACCTGTCAGCCAGTTGCTCACCCAACGTGTTATGGACTTGTCTAGCTGTGTGCTGGACATTTTGTCCAGAAGTATCCTGTGAGAGACAGTATCAAAAGCTTTGCTAAAATCCAAACCCACCATATCTGCTGACTTCCCTTGGGTAACTAGAGGGGTGACCTTGTCATAACAAGAAATGAAGTTGGTTAAGCAGGACTTTCCCCTCATGAACCCTCACTGGCTGTGACCAATGACTGCCTTCTCAAGTGTTTTTCAGTAACTCCCAGAATAACCTCCATAATTTTACCAGGCACTGAAGTGAGACTGACAGGCTTATAATTACCAGGGTCTTCCTGCTTACCCTGCTTGAAAATTGGGACAGCACTTGCCAACTTCCAGTCAGCTGGGACCTCTCCAGACCCCCAGAACCATTGAAAAATAATGGAGAGAGGTCCCATGATGACATTGGCCAGCTCTTTCCATATCCTGGGATGAATCCCATCAGGCCCCAGAGACTTATGCGCATCCAGCTGGAGCAGTAAGTCTCGAAAAAGTTAAAGGTTGGCCAGGAGTTTATCATTCCCCCAGTCATGGTCTTCCAACAGAGGGCTCTGGGGATCCCAGGACCCATCACCGGTGTTGAAGACAGACGCTAAGAAGGCATTAAATGTCTCTGCTTTGTCTACATCCCTACTTGTGAGGTGACTGACCTCATCAAGCAACAGACCAAAATTATTGCTGGTCCTCTTTTTAAATATATGTTAACAGAAAAAAGCCCTTTTTGTTGTCCTTTGCAGTGCTGGCCAGCTTGAACTCTAATCAAGCTTTGGCCATGCGAATTTTCTCCTGCAGTGGTGAACAGCATCTCTACGGTCCTCCCGTGTCGCTTGTCCTTGCTTCCAATGCCCATACACTTTCCTTCTCCACCTACGTTTTAGAAGATCCCTGCTCAGCCAAGTTGGCCTTCTGCCCAGCTTGCTTGACTGCTGACACTTCGAAATTGCCTGCTCCCACGCTCTTCAAAAGCAATTGGCGTTCGTGGACCCCAGAGCCTTCAAAAGCAGATTCCGAGGGGACCTCACTAACTACCTCCTTTCAGCAGCCTGAAGTCTGCTCTGCCCATATCCAGGGTCGAAGTTTTGCTGGCGGTTTTTTTCCTATTGCAAACGATTTGAAACTCAACTACTTCATGGTCACTGTGACCAAGACAGCCGCCAATCACCACTTTGCCCAGGAGTCCCTCTCTGTTTACAAACTACAAATCTAGGAGGGCACCTTTTCTAGTCAGCTCCCTTAGTACCTGCACCAAGAAGTGCTCTTCAACGTGCTTCAGAAATGTCCCGGACCTGTTTGTGTCTGCTAGATGATATTCTCCGTTGATGTCTGGGAAATTGTAATCACCCATAACGACCAGGGCAGCTTGTATCATAGAATCATAGATTGGAAAAGATGTCTGAGATCATCAAGTCCAGCTGTCAACCCAGCACCATCATGCCTACTAAACCATATCCTGAAGTGCCACATGTACACGTTTCTTGAACACCTCCAGGGATGGTGACTGTACTACCTCCCTGGGCAGCCTATTCCAATGTCTGACCATTCTTTCAGTAAAGACATTTTTCCTAATATCTAATCTAAACCTCCCCTGATGCAACTTGCGGCCATTGCCTTTCATCCTATCGCCTGTTACTTGGGAGAAGAGACCAACACCCACCTCACTACAACCTCCTTTCACGTAGTTGTAGAGAGCGATAAGTTCCCCCCTCAGCCTCCTCTTCTTCAGGCTAAACAACCCCAGCTCCCTCAGCCACTCCTCATAAGACTTGTTCTCTAGACCCCTCACCAGCCTTGTTGCCCTTCTCTGGACATGCTCCAGCACCTCAAGGTCTTTCTTGTAGTGAGGGGCCCAAAACTGAACACAGTACTCTAGGTGCGTCCTCACCAGTGCTGAGTACAGGGGCAACAGAGGTATCCCTTAATTCCTTGTAGAACAGTTCATTGGTGTCTTCATCCTGGCTGGCTGGTTGATAGAAGACTCCCACAAGAACACCCACTTCATTTGCTTTCCCCTTCATCCTTACCCAGAGGCTCTCAACCGTGTCATCTGCAACTGCATTTGCCATACAGTCCAACCCTTTCCTTACATTCAGCGCCACCCACGTCTCGCCTGCCCTGCCTGTCCCTCACGAGCCCGTCACCGTCCATCACAGCACACCACTCACAGGACTCAGCCCACCAGCTTTTGCTTACACCAATGATGTTATATCTCTGGGACTGGGCCAAAGTTCTATAGCTCCTCTTGCTTATTCCTCATGCTGCACACATTGGTATGGAGACATTTCAAATGTCCTTCAGTGTACACAACATAGTGTGAAGCAGACTGAAGGACCTCGCTAGCACACCATTCCTCAAGTATTGGTGTGCCACCCTCAGGCTTATCTCCAGCGAGCCTGGTTTTCTCCCTTTCCCCCTTCAAATCTACTTTAAAGCTCTTTCAATGAGCCCTGCTAACTTCCATGTGAAGATCCTTTTCCCCCTTTGAGACAAGTGTACCCTGTCTGTTGCAGCAGTCTTGGTGTTGTGTAGACCTGACTCATGATCAAAAACCCCAAAATTCTGCCAGTGACGCCACGCTCAGAGGCAGGTATTGATCTGCTGGCCTTCCTGTTTCTTCCCTCATCGTTCTCTGCAACTGAAAGGACAGAGGAGAAGGGTACTTGTGCTCCTGATCCCTTAATCAGTTGTCCCAAGGCCCTGAAGTTTGTCTTGACCACCCTTGGACTTCTTATTGCAACTTCATCGCTCCCTACATAAAAAATCAATAATAGATAAAAATCGGAGGGCCATACCAGGGTAGGAAGCTTTCTCTTCACATCTTCAACCTGGGCCCCAGCGAGCCAGCAGACTTCCCTAGGAAGTAGGTCCGGAGTGTATATTGGGCCTTCTCTTCCCCTCAGGAGAGAGTCTCCTATGACAGTGACCCATCTTTTTTTCTTTATGGAAGCAGTTTTGACACAGGGCTTAGCCTGACGTAACCTTGGAGACACCTTCAAGCTACATGAAGCATCGTCCTCGTTGTTGTTTGGTTCCACCTGCAGAGCCTTGTACCTGTTCTGCGAGGGCACCTGGGAGGGTGGGACAGTCACAGAGGAGACATGCCTGCTGCGCCAGGCAGGATCTTGTTGCCATTGCCTCCTGTCACTTAAGTCAGTCTCTTCATCCCCCAGCCTGTATTGATGTTGGGGCAACCCCCAGTGTCGATACAGGCTGGGGGATGAAGGGATTGAGAGCAGCCCTGCCAAGGACTTGGAGGTACTGGTGGATGAAAAGCTGAACATGAGCCACCAATGTACGGTCACAGCCCAGAAGGTCAACCGTATCATGGGCTGCATCAAAGAGAAGGGTGGCCAGCAGGTTGGGGGAGGGGATTCTGCCACTCTGCTCACCTCTGCTGAGACCCCACCTGGAGTCCTGCATCCAGCTGTGGAGCCCTCTAGCACAGTAAGGACATGGACCTGTTGGCAGGGGCCCAGAGGAGGGCCACGAAGATGATCCGAGGGCTGGAGCACCTCTCCTGTGAGGACAGGCTGAGTTGGGGCTGTTCAGCCTGGAGAAGAGAAGGCTGCTGGGAGACCTTATTGCAGCCTTCCAGTACTTAAAGGGGGCTTATAAGAAAGATGGGGAAAAACCTTTTTAACAAGGCCTGTTGTGACAGGACAAGGAGCAATGGCTTTAAACTAAGGGAGGGTAGATTTAGGCTGGGTATGAGGAGTAAATTTTTTACCATGAGGGTGGTGAAACAATGAAACGCGGTGCCCAGAGAGGTAGTGGAGGTCCCGTCCCTGGAAATATTCAAGGTCAGGCTGGATGGGGCTCTGAACAACCTGATCTAGTTGAAGACATCCCTGCTCATTGCAGAGGGGCTGGACTAGATGACTTTTAAAGGTCCCTTCCAGCCCAAACCATTCTATATTTCTGTGAAGTCAGTTTAGCCAGGCGGAGAGAGAATAGGCGACCCTCTCTAGCAGGTGTCCAGCCTGCCTGCCGGGTCTGTCCCAGGGAAGGTAGGGTGGGGTTCTAGCAGTCTGTCTCCCTCCTAGACTCCCTGATACCCCTCAACCTACTCCCCCCACCCAGGAGCTCTGTCACTAAGCAGAGGAGTTCCTCTCCCTGGGCCCACCTCCCACCGGTGGGCTCGCTGCTGCTGTCTGGAGCTGGCGTAGGAGCAGAGCCCACTCCTGAGCCTGGCCCTGGGGCAGCAGCGTGTTCCCACCAGAGCTCTGTCTGGGGATCTGCGTCAGTTGTGGTGGGTGCTGAGCTTATAGAGACCACGGCTTTCTGCAGGGTGGATACCGTTGCTCCCTGGTCGGGCGGCAGAGCAGCAGTGCCCTTCCTGCGCGCCGACTGTCGCGCCGCACCCTGGTCACTGCTTTTATAGGTGTGGGGGCTTGGCTGCCATTGCTCGTCGCCCTGCCCAGGTCTGATCAGCTGCTGTTGCGCAAGCTGCCAGCCGGGTCTCTAGGTTCCTCTGAGGTTCCTCCAGCTCAGGAATCCCCCATGTGCACCACACTGGAGCACTCCTGCTCCTACAGCACCGGAGCTGCTTACCTTACAGCCTCTAAGTAAAGCACTAGACGTATAATACTTGTATATCTCTGAGATTTCTGTTCGCACACCTGTAACATTTAATGGTGACTTAAGAACAGACGAAAGTAGCAACACTGTGTTCTGTAAGAAAGGCTTCCAGTGCCTGACTAGTTACAAATTAACAGATGTCACAAATTTAACTTTGAAATGGTATATTTACAGGAGGGTAAAATTAGAAAGTTTTAGGATTCAAACAGGAAACCGAGTGTCATGAAAAGACTCTGTAAAGCCGTTTAGCTGAAATGAACATGCAAGTATTATGCCCTAAAATAAATCATAGTTTTCTTTCTCATCTGTTTTGACCTCATAAATATATTCCTTGTGTTTATAAGGCTTTTTTTATAAAGAGAAGGGTTGTATATCTCTTTCCTTCTGTGATTTCATTCCATTTTTATCTAGGGTTTTTTGGAAGCAATCTCCCAGATTACCAGAGATCAGAGATTATGATGTTCATCATGGGAAAAGTACCTGTTTTTGGGACAACTTCACAATCACTGGATACTAGTCACCTTGGGTTTGTAGATCCTACACTTTTTAATTTCTAATTAAAAAACTAGTTTTTAGAATCCTGATAAATTAAGGAGTGAAAAAAAAAGTAAAAGAAGTGAAATGCACATTCTCGCTTGTTGCTTGTTAGGGGCTGTATTAAATGCCATGCAGAATCAAGGCAAGCATAGTGTCAGCAGTATGAAATCAGTCTCCAAACACATTACTGATAGAAAATACCTGATTGGAATGCAATTGATTTTGCACTAAAACTTTTCTTCTTTCCACATCTGTACAAATGTTTCTGAAATTATCTACTTAATGGTGGTGAGTTCCATAACTTCTTATATGTGTGTTTTGTGAACAAGGAAAGTTGAACTATGACTACGTTTTTTGGAATAGCTGCATAACTTACAAGTGGTTTTTGGTTTTTCTTCATTCTGTGCAAGCTGATTTCAGATTAAGAAATAAACTGCAGAAAGTTCCAGTGAATTGGTTTTGGTTTAGTTTTTTCCTATTTTTTTTAGAAATAGGAAGAAGCTGTAGGTGGGCAGACTCCTGTAATAAACCCATAATTAAAAAGCTGCCATACGCTGAAGTAATATTTTGCCCTGTAACATCAATAATTATGTTTAAAGACTGCTTTCCCTCAGTAGGACGAAAGTCACTGAAGAGGTTGCAGCTATTCTTTTCAGGTGTGCATGGATACTTTGTACCGCCTGTGTCTGATTTCCTGCTAGCTTAAGTAGGAAGTCATTGTCATTCTCCTGGCTTCTTGGTAGGTTTTCACACAGTGTTGTGTCCCTGCAGTATGGGACACTATTCCATGGAAGACAGAAATCTCCCTATGCCAGGCAGTTACCACTCATTAAGAAGGTATTTGAAATACAGACCCATTTAGAATATGTATTTGGGTTACCAGTTGCTGTGGTGTTTTTTTTTGTTTTTTAGCTATACAGTTTTACTTTATGGGATTCTTTGTAAACATGAGACTGAGTAGTATGTTAATATGATGTGCCTGTGTCATTCTGAATGAAGCAGGCTTTCTGACTGCTGATACAGTCTTGCATTATTTAACCTGAGAATTTGGTCTCTGCTACACGAGACGTTTGAATGATACTGCCAACTAGATGTAGCCAGGATTATAGCCAGTGGACGTGGAAGTTTCCACTGTTATTGTAGGGACCAAATTTTGTGAAGAGGCGTGCTCTTTCCTTACGCTGTTTGGTGAACAAAGGGGTTTGTACCTTCTTTACTTTTTTGAAAGAGTCTCTTTGAATGGAGCAATTTATTCCAAGTGTACTTTTACCTTGCAAGAACAGTGCATATGTGACTATATACTGATAGGTATTTAATCAGTAGATGGAAAATGAGAATATGTAAAGAACAAATTAAGTGGTTTTCTGTGTACCTTCCTGTGATCGGGAAAAATGAGGGTTCTTTCAGTTTTTCTTGCTGATTTTACAAATTACTTTTTTTCAGTCTCAAAGTTTTGGGGTTTGACTTAAACAAGAAGTGTCCTGGTTTCTTAAAAAGACTTGATTACATTTTAATTTAGAAGAAATTCGGAGTGCTGATGCTTGTGAAAAATGTCAAGTGTGTAGTGATTGAACATTTCAGATACAAATGGATTTCTGAATGAAACATGAAGATCTACATCTGCTTCACCGTGTATCATTTACTGTTTTTTCAGCTGTGTGTGTTTCATTTTTTAAGCCTTCCTATAAACATCCCTTTCAAAAACATTTAGTTACTGCGCCTCATTTAGAGGTCTTTGCCCCTTATTTGTGGTCATCCAGCATCCCTTCCAAGACTGCTGTATTCACTTGTCAAAATCGCAGTTGTTCGAGTATTGTCTGGAGTCAAATAATATTTTGAAGGCATGCAAAGAAACTAATTTTCAACTTTTTTCCAATTGTAGGGATTTGGGAACTAGGAGGATTCAGATCATGTTATTGAGATCATTACTTATGGTAAGCCTTCTGTGTTCAGTATATTATATTGTAAGCACACAGTGTTTCACTTTGTGCATACATTTGTACTTATAAGCACAGTATTACAACTCTGTGTTATGAAATGAAACATGCCTTCATATTATGTAGATATGTAGTTCTACTGGGTAAAATTGTGACAGCATTTTCCCAACTTACATCACAAGCAGCTCAAGAAGTGTTCCTCCATCTCTTAGAGCACTTTAGTGAATATCAGTTATAATTGGATCTGCAGATCCAAAAGAACATCACAGAGTGGGTTGAGTTGACTAGTTCTGCCAGCAATGCTAGCAACATGAAAGTGAAATCACTTTTGTCTTTGACACCAGAAGAGCTGTAATTAGTAGAATGACTAGTGTTTTTAAAACTATAGGAATAGATGCCTGTCTCCAAGCCCTTAGAGCCTCAAGCACCCCTGTTCTTCCCTTCCTAGTATTTCCCAAGTTTCTTGTAAGGTATAAATTAACTGTTTTATAACAAATACATTTTTCAGCTGTAAATCTTCAAACATTGTGATGGTAGGAGTCAGAAGTGGGTAGTAAAGGAGGCTCTTGCCTGTAGAATCCTGGCCTATTTTGTTGCAGAAGCTGAAAACTGTTTAGTAACTTGAGTAGGAGATAAAGCATAAAGAATGATTTAATGTCTAAAGCAGTAGAATACCTTCCTGGAAAATGAGTTCCTGTCGCTGCTTTGACATGAAATTTGTGTGTTGTGTTAGGCAAATCACTTAAACCGTTCTTTGCTTGTCAGAATATGAAATCCTAGATTCTGGCTTGCAGAAGAGCTGTGCATTTACAGTTGCAATTTAAGGATAGAAGACATGTTAGAAAGGACCTCAGGGGTTCATTTTGCACAGTCTTCATTAAAGATAGACTCAGCTATGCCTAAACTGTTCCTGACAATGTTCGTCTCACCAGTCTTAAAAATTTCCATTGAAGTCAGTAAGAATTGTTCCAATTATTTGGGGTGCTGTGTAGGCTGTAAGTATGCCTTAAGGGATTCAAATTGTGCATGTGGAAGGAATTTAAGATTTTTGACACTGAATTTTGTTTTGGATCCTCTTTTAGAATATGGAAGTAAAATCCCATCATGGCATAAAGATGTGAAAATGAATGTTTTGCAGCTTAATGAATTACTCAGACATTGATAAACATTGTGGAAAAAATGTGGGAAGGATTTGTGTTCAGAGCAAAGCTTTTGTTGTAGTATAGTCTGCACACATTAAATAAAGAACTAGAAACTACTGAACTTTACCTGTTCTGTGTACTGAACTGAGCATTCTATGTCATGTGTTCTTTACAAAGCAATAATACTTTGTAACATAATTAGTCTGTTGTCATGCATACCTACAGACAGACAATTTAATGTTGTATAGGCAATTAAAATCTGGCACTTCGTTAAAGGTATGCGCTTTTATTTGCAGCCTTAGACCTTGTAATATTAGTAATTTTCCATTTTCAAAATGATTGATTAGATAACTTCATGTGCCCTCATGCTCTTCTGCCCACCAGTTCCTTTCAACATATTCAGTTATGCTGTAGGACTAGGGCTTGCTGCCATGTTGTGGTTTAACCGTGGCAGGCAGCAAAGCACCATCCAGTTGTTTCCTCATTCTTCCCCAGAGGGACGGGTGAGAGAATCAGAAGGGTACGAGTGAGAAAAGTGGGTTGAGATGAAGACAGTTTAATAAGTAAAAAAAGGAAACAAAGAAAAACAAAATGAAGAAAGAAGAAAAACAAATTAAAAAAACAAGCAAACAAAAAACCAAACAAAGAATCAAACAAAACCCCCACTCAAGCAAACTGCAAAAAACCCCACCCAATACCCAATTGCTCGCCACCAGCCAGCTGATAACCCAGCCAGTCCCCAAGCAACAGCAGCCCTTGCAAACTGCCCCCAGTTTTATTGCTGAGCGTGATACCGTATGGCGTGGGATATCCCTTTGGTCAGCTGGGGTCAGCTGTCCCGGCTGTGCCCCCTCCCAGCTGCTTGTGTGCCCGCCGCCTCCCCGCTGTCAGGGCGGTGTGAGAAGCTGAAAAGGCCTTGGCGCTGTGTAAGCGCTGCTCAGCAATAACCACATCATCCCTATGTTATCAATACTGTTTCGGTCACAAATGCAAAACACAGCATCATATATGCTAGTATGAAGAAAATCAACTGTCCCAGCCCGTAATTCATACAACACAGTTCACATGTGAAAGCTGTAATGACATGGAATATGCAGAATGCAGATACAATTGTTATGCAGAAACTTATATAAACATATGATTGCTTTTATTATACTTGAATCTGGGATTATTTTGTTCCCCTCCTCCTCAACAGCTTATGCTTGGCATTCTCTGAATCCTCTTTGTGTCTTGAGATTGTAATAGTCTGGTAACCTCCACTTTAAGGAACAGTAACTTTTTAAACATTTCTGACTGCTGTAAATGTTCAGCTGATGAATATTTAAATTGTCAGATTGAAGTTAACTTTTCCTTGTGTGCCTACAGAGCTTGCTTTAAATATAAGCAATCAGGTGAGGCAAGGCAGCAGTAGTATTAGTTTTAAAAAAGAAAAAACAACACCATGGTACTAGATTTCTAAGTGATGTTTGCTGCTTGCTTTCTTTTTTGCAATAAAGTATTATCCATACATGTTTAAGATGCACAACATAGGCCTGATTTTTCTATTTTTCTTCACTTTGGTATACTCAGTGCTGTGTATGAGCAGCTCAGAGCCTGAAATGGAAAGGTCTCTGTTGGAAATATTACCGTCTTCATTTTATGTCTTGCAACTTTTCATAGGCTGTTTCTCAAAAAAAAAAAAAGATTCATGAATGGTACCTTTATTTTTTTTATTTTGGGTGTGTTGGTAGAGGAGGGTTCCTGAGAAATACCACTTTAAAACAGATGAGGGAGTTCATTTGAACATGAATATTAAAGTCCTGCCAAATTCATAGTGAGGTTAGGAATTTTGAAAGCTAACAGAGTAGTGCCCTTTGAATCCACCCTTCAGGTGCCAAAGCAAGCCCACTAAAAAGTGAGTGACAGCTGCAAGTAGTTCTTACAATGCACTAATGACACACATTAATTTTACTTCTGACAATGAACAGGTGACTTCAGGATACAAAGCAACAACGATAACTAATGCACTTCCTCCCCCGTTTCTGGACCCGTTACTGTCTCCTTCACTCATGGAGGACTCTGAGCTGAGGCAGCTAGTCTTGGAAATACTGCATAATCTCATTGATCGGCATGACAACAGGGCAAAGCTCAGAGGGATACGGTAATTCTTTTTCTTTGCTTTGGCCTACTTGAAATTCTTGTTTAAGATCTGAAGGATAACTAATGTTGATTTTTAAATGTTTTTCCTAATATGAAATGTTAATGTACTGGTTTTGGTAAACGCACAGTGCTCAGTGTCATTTATTGATCGCAAGGCTTTTGCAGGTAAGCCTTACTGCGTGATGTCTTAAATGACCATTGTAAATATCTGCTAGTTTAACTGTGGAAGGCAGAATACAGTATTTTACGTAGAGAAAAAAATAATATGTGGTTGTCATAATTCTGTCTATGGTTCTTTGTCTTCAACTGAAATTTGAATGTCATTGTTAAACATGGATATAATTAAAATGGAAATTGCTTCAAGATTTGTTTGAACATTCATGTATTTCACATCCTCTTTCCCTTTCAGCTTCTTTTTGCTAAAACGACATTTTTGCTTCCTTTGCAGAATAATACCAGATGTTTCTGATCTAAAGATAAAACGAGACAAAATTTCAAGGCAAGACGTGAGCTTCATGAAGAAGGTAATAGAATGAAAAAGTTAACTTTTCTGTCTAGAAAGAAGATAAAGTAACTGAACCTGTTGCTTTGCTTTTCTTTTACAACTGTGTTTTTGCAACAAGTTGCAAAGATCAGTATTGAGTGATTTGAATTCACATTACAGTGATTTGAATGTTGAGGTGCTCTAGATACTTGGGAGGTGGTTCCATGAAATAAAATTTGCATTTATGTCTTCAGTGAAAATTGTTGCATGCGTGAAACTAAGAACAGTGTATATCTAAACCATGATTCTGAAAAGACCTCCCTATACTTAGATGCCTGTGCAGCATTTCATTCGTGCTCAGTAGTAGGTTTTGATTTGTGTGGCTTTTATTTTGCTGGATTTTCAGATTTTTTTCAATTTTAAAATCTTATTTAAAAGCTCTGGTACAGGGTCTTGTGTCTTATGTTTTAAGTAAAGATGTCAGAAAGTTGACTTGGAAGAAAAAATGCACCTCCTTACAAGATTGTTTCTACAGGACATTGTGCCAGTTGACCTCTGAGTGTGTTTGGCTGTAAAAAAAAAAAAACAGATTTTTTTTTTTTAAGTGATGTTCAGATGGAGTGGAATTACTTCTTTACAGTAAACATGTTTTCTACATGGGAAAAATGCATATAGTTATTAGTGTGCTCTGTCATTCATGACTATAGTTTATCTATGTAGGTATGTTTGTTAAGAAAAAATGCAAATGACTGAAGTCACGCTTGAGAACGTTTTAGAATGTTTATCACTGTTACCTGCCTGTAGAAAATATGTTAAATTTCTCAGAGATATCCCATGCTGCTTTGTTTTTGTTTGCTATTAGCTGTGAAATAAAAAATGTGTGTCTTCAGAGTGCTGATTTAATCTAATATTCTAATTCTAAAAATCAGAAGAATTGCAGTTTAACTTGTCCAGAGGCAAAATACTACATATGTAATAATATGCAAAATAGAGTTGTGCAGGTTTCAAGTAATGTTGCAGGTACTTGTGCTTGATAAGTTGGTACAGTTGGGATTCCTTGCGGTATATTTACACCTGTGTTGATTAATACTGGAATAATACAAATGTAAAGAATACTCCAGCTTTGGCAGTTCTTAGTAATGTATCTTTGTAAAAACTGAATTAAATTTTAATTAATTTAATATCAAGGGTTTAAAACCGTTTGGGTAAGCTATATTTGCTGATTTTGCTAAATTAAAATTTTAATCGTTAAGCTAAATATTTGAATTGTTAACACTCATCGGAAAAAGAGGGTGGGAGGGGAAAAGAGACTCTTACCAGGTCAAGAAAAGATTATACAGTCTTCTAGAAAAAAAGGTATTAACCCTGTGGAATGAAGTCATTAGATAATTATCTATGTGATACTGTTTCACATGCATATGGTAAAACTGATGTTAATCAGCTAGTTTAGATGTGTATGTTTGCAGCCTACTCTTCCTAGATTGCTTGCATATTCAAAGGAGAGGGGTGAAGCACCTCCAGAAGTCCATTAAGATCTGAATGGCTGTCTGGGCTTGTTTGGTGTTATATGAGGATCCTAAGGCAATTGTGTATCATACTTAGGAATTTCAGTACCTAAAATTAAGTGGATTTAAACCAGACATAGGCACAAAACTCTCTCCATCTCAGTTCACCTTCTCAAGCCAGCAGGTTTATTTCTGTCCTTTCTGTAAAGGGAAATGTTGAACTTCTTGCATTTTGCAATATTCCTGAAAGATGCTACATGTCGAGAAAATCCACATAATTTATTTTCATATCTAGGTGCAATTCTTTATCAGTGGGATGAAGAATTTCATTACTTTTGTTTTCCAAATACACTGTGTCTTTAAGCAGCTAACCTTTACTGTGCTTATTTCATAGTAGCTTCTGTGCTTTACTGTTAGCTCTGTATCCCTCTTTTCTAAATAAAACATATATTTAAACGACTATAGATCTTATTTTAGAATTAATAAGAAGACTAACATCATCTCTATTATTTCTGAAGTAAGTATGTCCTGCTTGAAAAACAGATATTAAAAATGAGTTTTCTTTCTCCTAAAGCTGAACTAGTACTTGTAGAGGTAAAGCATCAATCCTTAGACCTTGAAAATGAAGTGTGTCAACTGATACAGACCTGTATCCTCTACAGATTAAGAAAGTTGGGGTGGTACCAAGTCACGTGTTGCATGCAAAATCTGCTTCTTAACCTGCCTTTCTGTATTTTAAATTTTCGTGTTGAAATAATAGTTTCTTTACAAAGATTTGTTTGAGCACACTGTTACGAGGAAAGGAAAGATATTTGTGAAGTTGAGGGTCTTTCATTAGATAACCTATGTACTTCACTAGAGCTAGAGCCTCCCTGTGCACAATGTAAATGAGCCCTACTCATCCTCTGAAACACCCTCTAGAAGAATATTTTCTTGTTTTGCTATTCAAGGAGGCTTGTTTCATGAATGAATTTGATGTCTTCAGAAGAATAACTCTTTAAACTCCTCAGTTACCTGAACTTTCTTGAGAATGTTTCATGATCTGCTTTTTATTTCCTCCTTTTCACAAATGGGCATTTTTTAATGAATATTTAGATAGAAAATGAATGCCAGTGTCTGACACACAGTGCAGTATTCATGTGTGATTGTCTGTGTCATCTTCCCCATCTGTACACTCATACATAAAACAGAGCAGTACTGTATTTATAAAGAAGTTGCTGTGACGGTAGTAATCTAATAGTTTCCTCGATTAATCATGTGCTTGGAATCATTTAGGTCGGAAAAGACCTTCAAGATCATAGAGTCCAACCGTGTCAACAAGTCAGACTTGTTTGTGTATGTGTGTGTATGTATGTATTTTATCCTTTTTTGTTTTTTTTTAATTCTCTATCTAAAATGATCTAACATAGAAGATGGTCCTACTTGGAGCAGGGAGTTAATATGCTTTCTAACCTAAATTATTCTGTGATTTTAATATTCCTTTTCTGTTTTTTTCTTTTGTAGCATGGTCAGCAGTTGTACAGACACATCTACTTAGGCTGTAAAGAAGAAGACAATGTCCAGAAAAACTTTGAGCTGCTGTTTACATCTCTAGCTCTTACCACGATTGAACTGGCCAACGAAGAAGTGGTTATTGACCTCATTCGGTTAGCTATTGCTTTGCAGGTATGAGTCTGCATCAGTGTTGGGTTCACTTATTGACAATTCATATTTGTAAATGGAGATGTGGATAACTTTTTTGTTTCCATATTGGTCCTCAAATTGGAAATCACATCATGCAGTCCTAATTTTAGCAATCCATTAAGGAAGTGCACTTTATACATAACACTTATTAATAGGGAAGCTTCAACTAATGAGATCTGTTGCAAACTTCTACAGCATGTTCTCTTCAGGAAATATAGCAGATGTGGAAATCTGTTGAAACATTTCCTAAAATCACCGATATATTCATTAGCAGATTGACAAAGTATTCTTACAACCTGCAGTCTTGAGTCCATGTTCTGTATAAAATAAATGAATTGTCCTTACCTTGATAGAAAGCTTTTGGTTAATTGATTCACTGGAGGTGTTTGTCAAGCCAGGCTGTTAAATCTTACCTTAGAGTAAAATTCTATCAGTGTGTTGACAGGCTTTGTTCCTTAACATTTCCTTTACAGGATCAAACTTTATTTCGTACTTGCATATAGTCCTCAGTGAAACTGTATAACTTAGTCGGTTTATCTGTGTTGAAATTTAAGCATGCCGAAAATGCACCGCTAGCATGTGCAATGGAAATTTGATGAAATTGTGTCCTGTATTCCCAGTTCACTCTCTGACATTAGTCTTATTCCCTAATGTGCACAGGCGTTGTGAAACATCTGAAATGCAGAGTGCATCTTTAATTTTAAAATATGTCACCAAACCAATGTCTTAGTCATTGTGTGTTTTACGAGAACAAAAGTAATACAATCTAAATAAACATAGAACTGCTAATAAGCATTAAATGATTCCTGTTGTGGTACTATGTCTGTGACTCACAAGAGTGATTTTTATTATTAAACTACTGTTTCTAGTTTTCCTGAAAAAAAGTTATGATCAGCAGGTGATAAGGACAAGAGACAACTGGTCATTAACCACTACTGTCTTTCTGAGAAACAGAAGTTTGAGTTGAGTAGACTTACTTCTCTTCATAGGGATTGAATCCTTCAAGCTCTCTTCACTTCAGATCAATATACACCTAATTCAGGAGTGAGCTGAAAGATTAGGATTTTGAGATGAGATGTATTACATGCTAAGTAATACCAAATAGTCATCATAGGTCAGCTAGTGTTACTACTAATAATTTTGACTTCCATATATTCAGAACAGCCTGTTAGCTGTGGGGAGTGTAATGCTGTCCTTTATATTTCAGGACCTTGCCATCATCAATGAGGATAATCTGCCGATGTTTAATCGTTGTGGTGTCATGGCATTGGTTGCAGCGTATCTAAACTTTCTGAGTCAGATGATCGCAGTTCCTGCCTTTTGTCAGCATGTCAGCAAGGTAACACATATTGAAGTAATTTAAGTCATTTAGAACTGTACACATTCTACTGTAAAATGGGTAAATAACTTCTGTCAAGTAGTTGCTTGTGGTGTTGATCTCCTGTATTTGTGTCCACCAACATTGCTCTTTGTCTTTGGTCTCTGATGGCATTACTTGCTGACTCTTAAAATTATGCACAGAACGTTCTTCTCTCAAGGTGTAGCATTTTTGTTTTATTTATGGTACCATATGTAATGGGCTAAATCCCCGTCTGGTATAAGACTTTACAGCCTCACAGGCTTTGGTAAAACAGTACTGACATGCACAAGACCACGAGAAGCAGATTTTTATTCTAAAGGGTGAGTGCCACAATCTCTGTGTCTGGTTAAAAGAAATTATAAAGGCTACATTTGTGCTGAGGCAGATGTGAGTGAAGAACTGGTAATCTGTTACAGCAGAACCTCTTTAAGCAATTTAGTCACTGGAGAAAATAGCTACGGAACTCCTCTGTTTGTGCTATTTGTCCCTTTCTTTTTTCAGGTCATTGAAACTAGAAGTCTGGAAGCAGCGTATTTTCTACCAGAAACAATTTTCAAAGACAAATGCAAGTAAGTAGATACAGAATGTGAATTAATGAACAGTGTAATGTGCCAGTTTACTATTAAAAATCGCACGTCATTGAAATATGCTGCATATGTGAAAGATAATGTAGAGGTTTAATAGTGTGCAGGATAGGCAGAAGAAAACCAAACATTACTAGCATATATGTATATATGAAAAAATCTGGTTTTCAGACTTTTTTTATTGTAGTCAGAGGCACTTCATCTGCAAAATATGATGATAGTGTAAATGCTAACACAACCAAATGCATTTTCACTGAATCACAGAATGAGTGAGGTTGGAAGGGACCTCTGGAAAGTGTCTAGTCCTACTCCCCTGCTCAAGCACAGGCACCTGGACCAGGCTGTCTAGGACCACATCCTTTGGCTTTGGAATATCTTGAAGGATGGAGACTCCACAACCTCTCTGGGCAACCTGTGCCTGTGCTTGGTCACTGTGACAGTAAAAAAGTGATTCCTGATGTTCAAACAGAACCTCCCATGTTTCAGTTTGTGCCCATTGCTTCTGGTCCTGTCACTGAGCACCACTGAAAGGAGCCTGGCTCTGTTGTCTTTCCACCCTCCGTCCCTTATGGTAGTCGTACACATTGATAAGATCTACCGTCTTTTCTGCATGCTGAACCATCCCAGCTCTCTCAGTCCTTCTTTATTGGAGAGATGCTTCAGTCCATTAATCCACGTTAGTGGCCCTTTGTTGGACGCTCTGCAGTAAGTCCATGTCTCTCTTGTCCTGGGGATCCCAGCACTTGACACAGTGCTCCAGGTGTGGCCTTACTGGTGCTGAGTAAGGGGGAAGAATCTCCTCCCTTGACCTGCTGACAGTACTCCTCCTAATGCAGCCCAGGATACCCTTAGCCTTTTTTGCCACAAGGACACATTGCTGGCAGATGGCAAATACTATTGCTCTGCATTTTTTTCTATTTTACAGAGATCATATTCTCTCAAAATGGGGCCAGAATAGGTGAGGTATGTATTTCAGATAACCAAGAAGTGTTAGGATAATTTAAAATATTACAGAGATGTTTAAAGGACTCCTTTTGGGGTGTATGTTCATTCCTAAAAAAAGGAGCAAGCTTTATTTCCATCAAATCATTGCCTTTGACCCTTTTTGGTTGCTTGCATAGACATTGGAAAAATATTTTACTTAATGAACAAATCTCTGCTGGTAGATAATAACTTCAAATACATATTTTGACAGTCTTCCAAAATCCTTAGAGAAGCATGAAAAAAATTTATTTTTCCTGACAAACAAGATTGCAGAATCATTAGGAGGCAGTGGATACAGTGTGGAAAGATTGTCAGTTCCATATGTACCCCAGGTTACAGGTAAGTGGTGATTACTGGCAAACCTACTAAATACCAGTTATTAAGAATGCTTTCCTGATGTGTTTTGTGCTAATGCAAAGTAATGTGACTACTTGGCAACAAAATGTAATCATAGTATAATTTTGTTCTCTCAAGATGTTTTTCTTTTTCTCCTTAGCTATTGGACTGTTGCTAAGAAGTTTCAACTTTGTCCTTTTAAGATTTTTTTTTTTCCCCTTTAAATTCAGGAGGTGGGGCAGAAAGTTCTTGAACCCACTTCAACTCTTCTTAATGAAGTCTTTGCTTTCAAAAGAATACCTAAGATGATAGTGGTGATTATTAATGTTTTTCTGTATTAATTTGAATTAGCAGGTGAGGAAGGATTATATTAGTCAGCATACTTTATCCTTTTTATGTAAACACTGGATGGAATATACCCCATGCTTTCGCCATCTGACCTTAATGCTGACTTGAGTTATTTGCTTTAGTCAATTTCTCAATGAGTAGATGTTAATTTAATCAAGAATATTAGATTTTTCTGCCTTGGATACCTATGCTAGCTTAGTGTCAGGTAACACAGTGAAAATAAAGTGTGCCTGAGGAAGATTTGTGAGAGTTCATGAACATCCAGGGTGTATGAATAGCGTGCGAATGACTAGCTTAATATGTGCCATTGTGTGTTTTCTGCTTTTAATATTTTTTCAACAGCCAATTGAGCAACTTACTGAAAAACAAATGTTTGAAGCATTTATTTTACTAACTGTGCATGTTTTGTTGCTTTATGTAACTGGTAAGTATTGTAATAGACTAGGGGACATCCCAGTCTGAAGCATGACCTTTTTAGAAATAGAAGTTCCTAGCAGGAAAGTATGATTCCTATGTTCTGTAGCTCATGCATAGGAAGAAACTTAGTACATATGGACAGTGAATGCCAGATCTGTCACACTTGCAGTATGATTCAGAGACATCGCCACCTGCTCTCGAATAAGCTTTTTTGAATAGCTACTATGGGAGGTATATGCTATGTTCCCTAGAAAAGCAGACGTAGTTTTGTCCTATGTGCTGAGACACAGCTGCAGTGTCTGTGTTTTCTGTTGCTGGTTGTCATCTTCTAAAAAGGCAAATGTTGCTCTACTTGACAGATTATTTCTTCTGGCATCCAAAAAAACAGTTAACATTATGTTTTAGTATTGGCAGAAGAGGTAGGTAGCAAGTAAGGAAATATTTTCAATTTTTACTGACTTTGAGTGAATGAATGAGAATAGAATGAGACAGATAGCCTGGTTGGAAATTAATGTTAAGCCTCTTCCAGAAAATGAGATGTGTTTATACCCAGATGACCTTGCTAGGTTTTTATTGGGTACTAGCATAAAAATGCATACCTACACAGGAAGATAAGTAAGTTCTGACAAAGGTAAGCAAGTTTAGCTGCAAGTTTGTGGTTAACTGCCTCTTCAGGTGATGAGAAACAGACGTATTTAATGCTAAATCTTTTGAGTATGTGAATCAGATCGCTGGGGTTTTTTGTGTTGTAGTCTTTTGCAAAGAGCGGTAACCAAAAGTGGTTTCGTGTCTGTTACCATATCTGATAGGGATCATTAATCCCTAATCCTGTGAGAAACTGAGCTTCCAAGGTTTTCATTTAACTAGATCAGTACCAAAGTGAATATTTTGGAATTCTAAAACTTTTCATTTATATGTTTAATTTCTACAATTATGTTATAATGTTAGATTATAATGTTTCAAGATATATCAATAATTTTAGTAAAAGATGAATCCATTTTTTTCTATATTCCTGTAAGAGTTATGGTTAAACCTCAATAAACAATAAAGATTTTATCCTAATTATTTCTAGTATTTCTGAATATTACTGATGTAATGCTTAACAATGACTTATAAACATAAAATCATCATTGTGTCTCTGTTTCAGTTTTTGGTACTTCTTATCAGTTTGAAAGACATTCATATTTGCAAATTTTTCACCTTATTTGGGGTAGGAGGGAAGCTGATAATGTGAATGTACATTTAATAATTTTTTTGTCTCTACGTATGTATTTTTTTGTAACTTAGCTCTATTTCCATCAGGCAAAAAAACTCATAAATGCAGACATAAATCAAAAGGTAAAAATGAGTTGTAGGTCAGCCTGCTCTTCTGCTAGCTGTTGTGTGTGTGTAGGAGATGCATAGTCAAAAATATGCTTTTAGAAGGCATTTAGACCAGAAATTGTGCTGTACTTAGTGTTTCCTTCTGCTTTTTTTTATCTCCTTGATATATGTGTAGTAATGTTAGCTGCTGCAGGGTTTTCCTTTGTGTTTAGTCTTGATTTGGAACTCTACAAGGTTAGCTTCCTATTTTCTTTTCCTGGGCAGTTGGTAAGGCCATAGGTGTCACTTTTGTGATAGTCTTAGTTACCTCTGAGTGAAATTACAAGAACTTGGTAGAAGTTGGAAGAAGCTCTCAGCTGTTTAGAGAATGACGATTCATTTTACTCAATGGTTGTTCAGCATAAAGGTCACAGAATCACAGAATGATGGGGGTTGGAAGGGACCTCTGGAGATCATCTAGTCCAGCCCCCCTGCCAAAGCAGGGTCACCTAGAGCAGGCTTGCACAGGACCCTGTCCAGGTGGGCTTTGAGTATCTCCAGAGAAGGAGACTCCACAACCTCCCTGGGCAACCTGTTCCAGTGCTCCATTAGTGGAGCATGTATACATGCATATGTTCTCTGTGCATCCCACCAGTAGCTGGGCTTAGGCACTGTCTACCCACAAGGCCCACAGCCGCAGTCCAGCTGCTGGTACAGATCTCTGTTGTGCACAGTAAGGCACACTTGGGTCTCAGTCAACACCCCAGGCTCCATGTTCTTCCTGACAGTTGACCTGGGCCTCCTGGTCCCTCCAGGTGCCTCCCCATCAGAGACACATAGAGAGCCAGATGCACGTGGACACCCCCAGCTCCTGGGCCACTTGACCTGCTCACCTGCTGGTCCAGCTTGATTCTCCCTCGTGATCATGCGCTGATGCTGTGCATCTTTGCTCACTCCAGACACACAGGCCCTCTGACCCGTGATCAGACTCCAGTTGCTGTGCTCAGACCGCCCCCCCCACCCCATGCACACACCTGCACAAAGAAGAGTCCCTCACCCAGGAAAAGAGAAATGGGATTTGATGAGAAGACGGGACAAGCTGCACTGATGAGGCATGGCCAGATGCACATGCTGATCAGCAACCAGTTTACGTGGGACTGATGCCTTTATCCCCTTATCCCTCTATTTTGCTTGCTTACTCCTCCCCAAACCATCTCAGTCCTCCTTTTCACTGCCCTTGGTTCCTCCCCTAAACATCCCATACTAAGCCGTGCGCAATCCCAAGATGCTGCTCCCCTGCATCCCACAATGTGTCCTGCAGCGCAGGCGCTGACGCTGCCTCAGTCAGGGAGGTGACCCAGAGAGCTGCTCCCACTGCCCTGTGGGGTGGGTGCTGCTCCCGGACCATGGGGCTGTGACTCCTGGGACAGCCCTGGCGGGGACCGAGGCAGTGGGCTTTGGGATTGCACCACTGCCCTCGTGCCTCTGGGCGCTCTCATGTGCGTGGAGACAAGCTTTATAGCATAACAGGAAAAACTGCAATTTTCACAATTTTTTACTCACTAATGTGCTGAAATGAGAGACCAACGGGCAGTTTTATTAGGCAAGCACAATGAGGCATCCGTTACAGAAATGATTTCTATCCAAAGTAAAAATACAAAAATGTGTCTTCTGGTGTTTGCATGTCAGTTATGGAGAGAGCAGCAAGGTGGCAGCAAAGATGTAGTTTTGTCTTGCGTCTGGTCTTGGGGGCTAAGGTGCTGTCCTTAGAATCTGTGTATTGGGTTGTGTACCAGTGAGCTGTCAGGGGTTAAAAATTAAGGAAATCCTGCAAAATGCCACTTCAAATGCTCATGGACTCAGAACCTGGCAAAGGTAGCTAGAATTCAGGTGGTTTTCACTAATCTTGTTTTTTCACTGCCTCTTGATCTTAGAATGGCATTTCATTTATATGACTTCTGAAAGTTATTTCTGAAAGTTATTTCATGATTTTTAGAAGCTGAGTGTGTTCAGCTCTGCTGGAATGAACTCTGTTTGTTCATGTTCAATATTTGCAATGCAAAAGCTCTTTGGTAGAAGCGGTTTAAACAAAGGTTGTGGAAGAACCAGCATAAATTACCTTGTGGTGGAGGAGTTTTACGGTCATTCTCCTTATCCTTGTCCTAGTATCAAGTGCCTGTAGGTGCTTCTGTCTATGTGCAGTGCAGATCGTCAAGTCATAATGGCCAGGTCCAAATGGCTTGATCTCACCTAAAATCTAAAATATGACATTGCAATCCATATTTTTGTAAATGAGATGCATGAAAGTCAGGCCCTGAAGGTCTCCATTTGTCAGAGGATACTCATGACACATCTGTAAATGTTTGGGTTTTTTTTAATCTTACAGTAATATACTGAATGTGGAAAATGATAAAAGATTGTTGGTGTATTGTCTCAGAAATGCAGTCACAAAAGGAAAATCCATCAACTGATGGATCATTTGATCATATCTGCTTAAGCATTAATGAAATTGTTGTGCTCCTTTTAGTAGTAGCACAGTTGGTCTTATTCTGACAACTTTTTAGGCCAGCTGGGCTTGCTACAATGTTTGTAGGAAGTTAGAAATGGAGAAAATTTTTTTCACCAAGTTGATTTTTTGACTTGCTGAATATGGTACTTGTAGCAACAAGAATAAGGAAGGATTGCTGTTTATTTCCATTCAGAAGTCTTTGTTTCTTCTGTTACTGAGTCATCTTCCAAGAAGCCCTTTTCTGTTTTGGAATACCTTCAAATTAAGACCTTAGTATTTCAATTTCACAACCAAAAATATAAGTTCAGGCTTTTGCATATTACTCTGCAGCAATATATCGTCATATACTATGTTATTTATTCTGCATTTGAATAAGATCTCATCTCATTTTTTGAAATTCTGGGCGTTCAAGGGAAAGTTGACAAGATTTGGGATGAGAGGGGGAAGGGACAATAAAGAGGTTATTTTCCTCCATATTTAATAATTTAAAACAGTAACTGATCATTTTTTACAACAATACAAATGATAAACTAGATCTTGGGTTAAAGAGCCATATAGAAACAAATTTGCATCTGATGTGTAGAAATTTGATTGATCGTGTTTCAGCTGTTATACAAAAAAGTGAGATAAGTTGTATTTATTGTAGATGAAGACAGACTCTCCAGGAGGAAGAGCATTGTGGACACGGTATCTATTCAGGTGGATATTCTGCCTGGCAACAACACGGAGGATAAGGTATGAAAATCACAGGATATTTTAAAGCAGCGTCTCCGGGGCGCAGAGGGACTGCAAATGAAGTTTTCCCAGAAAGTCTGTAATGTGTAATTTTTCTAACAATGTTAAATGCTTTAGGGGTTTGATTTTTTTTTTTAATTCCTATGTTTGTAGAAATGTGTTGTCAAAGACACGGATGCTCATGTTGCTGTATAAAAATATGAAGTATTTTGTCACTACAGTTTTTAGAGATAGTATAGAATATGGGGTAGCAACACATATATACACCAAACAATTACTATTTTGTGAGTGAATATTCTAAAATATTTTCTCTGCATTTTGAGGGATTAAATTCCTGAATCTGTATCCCTGCATCATTTGAAGTATCTGACTGGCTTGTTTATCAACATGGGGCTGACAGATAGACGACTAGTGGGAGACCTGCTGTCTTTTGAGAGGGGCAGGTAAAGACTAGGCAGGCTCCTTACAACGCCACGTTACAGTATCACTTCTTCCTTCCAGAAGAGTTTAACGTGCGTGCTTTAAAGACACAAGAAGGATAAGGTAGCAACAAAAAGTTTATATGTAGGGTACAGGAGCTGATGCTAATTATCCCTTCGGAAGACTGCATTATAATTAAAATTATCCCACATCTTTTGACACTTCATTTGAAGTATTGCTTAAAATAAATTTCTGTGTCTACTGAATCTTTTTCAAGATTCTGCTGATTTTTATTAACCAGATTTCTGGCTGCGATGGAGATTAGCAGTTGAAATTGAGGTGTTTGTACCTGGAAATGAATCCTACCTTTAGCATCTTCAAGCGCAAACTGGCTAGGGACAGGAAACAGAATGTGTGGACAGAGTCAAGCTGAATATTAGTTAAAAATGCAATATTAAACTATTGCGAAGGAGCAAGCCTCTTTTTAGAACTTACTGACGGAAGTGTTTTGTGTTTTGCATCATTATTATTATTCCTTTCTGCTTTGTGCTGATGATACCTCAGATTATATTTTGTGTTCACTTCTTGCTATTGTGCTTTAGCAAGGATACAGATAAGCTAGATAAAAGTTTAGGAGAAAGAAAAAAAAAAAGTGTTTGAAAAATAAGAGAGATTATTCCAATCTTCAGCATTCTGAAGAAAGTAAATGCTCATAATAGGAAGGGGGGTGTTTGTCACTAGTATCATTTTTTGAAATCATGTATTATGTGTGATTATATGTGACTGAGAATCTCTCTTGAAAGTAGAATTAAATAAGAGAAGTGTCCATTTCAAATTTCAGATTATTATGCTGATATTGTGTTAAGCATTGATAAGTAGACATTTTTTTGAAGGGGATATAGCAGTTGTAGATAAATCAAAATCTTTGTCTGAGTTGTCATGGTTTGGCCCCAGCTGGCAACAAAGAACAGCTCTATCTTCCCTCCTCCCGGTGGGGTTGGGAGGAGAGGAGAATCAGAAGAAAATGGCAAAACTCGTGGGTCTGGATAAGGACAGTTTAACAGAAACAGCAAAGCAAGCAAACAGTAACAACAACAATACAGATAAGAATATACAAAAACAAGGGAATACACAGAGCAACTCTCTGTCACTGCCTGAAGACGAGCGTGCTCCAGAGGAGCGATTAACCTTTCCCCAGCCAGCTCCCCCACTCAGCACCGACCATGACGGCACCCCATTTTGTTTGGTCAGTTTGGGTCATCCTCCCGGCTGTGTCACCTCCTGGCTTTTTGTGAAAATTAACCCTGTCATGGCTGAACTCAGGACAGAGTTCTCAGTTTAATGTGGTGGTGTCTAGGATAATGAATTGTGATTTGTCTCTCTTACAACAAGAATTTTATTAATCAGAAAAACATGAAAAAAAGTATTCCTCCTTTAGTTCCTTCACAGTGTTTCTTTACAATGCAAAGGGAAAACCAGTATTTTCCAATTGCCTGAGTGCACCTTGATACCTAAATCATGAACAACTGAAGAACTGGTAGATAGACCAGAATGAACTTCTCAGTCATGGTAAGGCTCCAGTATTATGCTCTTCAATAGGTTAATCATAGCATCACAGAATAATTTAGGTTGGAAAAGACGCTTAAGATCGTTGAGTCCAGCCATTTACCTAGCATTGCCAAGTTCACCACTAAACTATGTCCTCAAGTGCCAGACAGAATCATAGAATCATTTGGGTTAGATGAGACCATAAAGATCTAGTTCCAAACCCAACCCCCCTGCCCTGGGCAGGGACACCTTCCACTAGACCAGGTTCCTCAAAGCCCCATCCAGCCTGGCCTTGGATGCTTCCAGGGAGGGGGCAGCCACAGCTTCTCTGGGCAACCTGTGCCAGGGCCTCACCACCCTCAGAGTAAAGAATTTATTTCTTATATCTGATCTAAATCTCCCCTCTTTCACTTTAAAGCCATTACCCCTTGTCCTGTCACTCCATGACCTTGTAAAAAGTCCCTCTCCAGCTTTCTTGTAGGCCCCCTTCAGATGCTGGAAGGCTTCTCTAAGGTCTCCCCGGAGCCTTCTCTTCTCCAGGCTGAACAGCCCCAACTATCTCAGCCTGTCCTCACAGGAGAGGTGTTCCATCCCCCTGATCATTTTTGTGGCACTCCTCTGGACCCACTCCAACAGCCCCATGTCCTTACTGTGCTAAGGGCTCCAGAGCTGGATGCAGGACTCCAGGTGGGGTCTCACCAGAGCCAAGCAGAGTGGCAGAATCCCCTCCCTTGACCTGCTGACCACGCATCTCTTAGTGCAATCCAGGATGTGGTTGGCTTTCTGGGCTGCGAGCGCACTCTGTTGGCTAACAACTTTGTTGTTAAGCTTCTTGTCAACCAACACCCCAAAGTCCTTCTCCTCGAGGCTGCTCTCAATCCATTGTCACATCTACACGTCTTTTGAATACCTCCAGTGACTCAACCACTTCCCTGGGGCAGCCTCGTCCTTCGGTAACCATGCTCTGTAATTTTTGCTAATCCTTGTTTCCTCATAATGCATGGTTTCGGCCACCTGTAACATAAGATGATACACTGTATGTAACTCAAGGAGGAAAAAAAAGAGAAAAAGTCCATATAAAATCTTGTTCTCTTGCTACGTAGATTAGTAAGTATAACATAATCCATACCTGTCAGCAGAATTAAATTGAAAAATAAAGGAGCATAGGGTTTATGATTGAGAGGATAAACTACCTAATTAATGGAAGTTTTAGGATTAATGATGTATCATTTCTCCACTCTCTGAGGTAGAAGACTGTTTATCTGTAAAATATCTATTATTCTTTACAATACGATTGCAATTCTTCTGTGAGCACAATCAAAGTTTTTTGTTGTGGCAATTCCATTAGCGAATCCTGTTCAGGAAGATGGTTTATTCATTAGTTATCTCTGTTTATAAGATGAAAACACTTATAAAAGCAGCTAGTGCTTCTGGACATTAATAACGAAATATAATGCTGGTTAATATCGGCAGCTACTACAGATGTTAATTAGAAATCTGAAACGCTGCCAGACACAAATAGTATTTACCAAATATGAATCATGTAAAAGGTATTTATTTCAAAACCTGAATACTATTTATCTCTAGCCATATCCACAAATATTTGACATGAAGGGATTTTTGCTGTTTATTTGTTAACCTTTTATATATGTTGAGTTAGAGAATACAAGGCTAATGTAGTAAAATCTGTTGGAAAAGTATCATTTACAGCTCCATATCCTGAAATAACGGTAATGTAAAAAGGAAACAGCTATTTCTACTGTCTTTTCCATTTACAGTAGGTCAAGTCAATGAATTAAAAAACTGAAAGAATTCGGAGTCTTCTGAATTGGGTGAAATAGCTTTTTGCTGCCTTACAGATCTTTCATCTTAAATCATGTTAGACCATTCTAAACACTTAGTGTTTGTAAGGAAACATAAAAGTGCTACTTGTTTACGTGTAGTTAATTTTGAGGGATTAATTAACACAGTTCAAGGCAAGAAACCATGTTATATTCAGGTGAACACTGTTCTGCCATCTCAGCAGTCTCCTGTAATATCGCGGTGGTTTCACTGTATAATATACTTACTGATAGAAACTATAGGTCTATAAAGAACTGAAACACAAAGATCTGTGAGCTGGAGCTTTTCAGAGAGTGTTCATGCCTTGGTAATTTTGCAGCCCCAAGCAATTCCTAATGAAGTACATCTGCAGCAGCAAATGGATATTCATATTGCTAAATGAATACATTTTCTCAGCGCATCAGACATAGCTTATTATGAAGAGGCCTTTAGCTCCAATGTTTGTGACATAAGCACCAAATTATTTGGAGCCCATACTGGTATGAAGTTAGCCTAAAGCAATAACTGTTTTCCACTCTACCCTCCACTGCCACCTCTTATTTTAGTGTCACGTTGCTGGTAACTCATCTCAGGAAGCTGTTGCCATTATTCACAATAGCAGTCTGAGAACCTGTTCTGAGACTTAACATTATAGAAACCCCACAACATATTACCAACTCAAATGAGTGTTCTGCCAATATTCAAGTCCTTTTCCAAAGTGTTGTTGCCATAGAGTGTCTTGAATAGAATTTGGGAAGTTTTCTTTGATCTCATGTGGTAAAAATTTCCTCACTTCTTGCAGTGGCTTAAAAATGTGAATTAGTGGTCTGTTGGCTGTCACAGAAACTCCAGATAAAGCTATTAGATACTTGTAAGGCAGAAAAGCTCTGTGGCCATTTTGGCCTTCTGTATTTATCACATTCCTTATTTTTTAGAAGCTGGTTATATATGATGATTCGTTTTTTGTTTTTTTTCTTTCTGTTTAGATTGATAATACTGAAGAAATCACCTTTGAAGCTTTGAAGAAAGCAATTGGTAAGATTTATTACAATTGTGTTTATGCAGTATAGCTCTAGATTAGTGTGGAATTGCTAGAGAAGAAGGTATTGCCAGAATAACATAATTACAATATTACATTTGTTTCTCTTCAGCTAGTAAATTTATTTAAAACTTCAATTATTTATTTCTAAATTTCTGAAATGATATCTTGATAATTTTAGTGAATTAATTTTCTGAAGCCAATGTGACTGAATGAAAAGCATCTGGAAATGCCTATCATCTGTTAAGTTTGCCCTTACAGGCCAAGCTAGAAATAACGTGAGATTTTCAAATTCCCTTGACTGATTATTTATAAAGCAACTTAGATGTTTTTCACGTGTTAAAACCTTCAGGTCTTCAGTGCGTTCAGAAAATAGGTTGTAAGGTACACATGGTGGTCTTCAAAACCCCTCAGTCTTTTAGTTATTGTGTTGATACACATCTGAATTGTTTAAAAGAATATTTTTGCTGACAAGTGACCCTGTTACTGGAACTCAGAATTATCCAATTTCCTTATTTCATATCATTAATTACTAATTAATACTATCCAGTCTACCAAAGTCCTGTCAAAAAGATGGGTTAGACATTGATGTTTTAAACAAGACACATGACATTTTAAACAATAGGAGGCTGAACTTGCTTTTCGCAAATTCTGATAGGATATCTTGCCCACCTTTCTGCGTGATTTCTGGGAGGGAGGATACCCCCTGCTTTTCTCTTGAAGCTGAACTCACATGCAGTGAGTGAGAAGTGCAGTCATGAGTCCAGATAATAAAGCAAAAGGAAGTCTGGATGTGCTTGTAATGAAAGCACATAGTAAGAAAGGGGCAAAACTGGGGTCCTCAAACCAGTTCCCTGACATTGTATCTGCATTTTACTGCAGAAGCAATGACAGACGACAGCTTGCTTGAGTGTGGTTGCATTGCTTCAAATACAGTGCTAGTCTGCTTCTGCAGTGCGCGTTTGAAGGTTTATATCACTTGACAGGCAAAGATTACATTTGTCTTTAATTTTTAAAATTTTTTTTAAGATAACAATGGTCTTGAAGAACAGGAAAAAGAAAAAAGGCGTCTTGTGATTGAGAAGTTCCAAAAAGCGCCATTTGAAGAAATTGCAGCACAATGTGAAACCAAAGTGAGTTTCTGAAAAATGTTATACAGCTTTGAAGATACTACTGTAAGCGTTAATGGGGATGTGCTGGCTAAAGGTGATTTATGTTATCATGTCACTGCTGCTGTTGCTTCTAAAGAAGTTCAGGTTTTTATCTTCAGTTACTGTCTCTACTATTATCAATGTTGGGAGATTGCAGTTATCTAAAGTGTGCTTTTGATTGTTCCTAGACTATTTGAAAAGGAATGAAAATCTCATGTGCTCTTCATCTTAAAGTTTTGCTTGCTATCTTTGAAATCTAGATTCACAGTCCCTTCCTATTTCATCCTGGGATAGCTGGAGCAGTATTTTCCCCATTCTGTATTTTGAATAACAAAGTGTATTTCAGGCTTGTTAAACTCCCATCTGCAACAGCAAAATTTGCTGTATAATTCTGTGCACTCCAAGACAGGCTCACTCAATCTCACATGCCTCTTCAGGCTCAGAATCCTTGCAGCAGTGAGAAAAGAAATTGAAACAGGAAATGCTGCCTAGATGTGCCATGTGGTGATGTGGAACACACTCACTGCGTATGCCCTAGCACAGTCTTTTTAACTTGGTTCAATAAGCGGTAGTTAATAACTCAATTTTAATTTTTTTTCCTAGGCAAACTTGCTTCATGATAGACTTGCACAGATACTGGAACTCACCATTCGGTAAGGCTTTATGCAAAAAGAGTGTGATGAATGAAAAATGACGTAAAGCAATTGTGACAACTTTCAGATGGTCATGTCATAGTGTTCATAAACACATATAATAAGCAGAAAATAATTAACTGAACGTTGTGGTTTAACCCTGATAGGTGTTTCAGCCCCACACAGCTGCTGGCTCAATGCCCCTCAGTTGGATCGGGAAGAGAATTGGAAGGGTAAAAGTGAGAAAACCCATGGGTTGGGATAAGAACAGTTTAATAGGTAAAGCAAAAGCCGAGCACGCAAGAAAAGCGAAGTAAGAAATTTATTCAGTGCTTCCCATCAGCAGGCAGGTGTTCAGCCACTTCCAGGAAAGTAGGGCTTCATCACGCAGAATGGTTACTTGGGAAGACAAACAGCATAACTCCCAGTGCTCCCCCTTTCCTATTTCTTCCCTTAAAGCTGTTACTGCTGAGCACGACATTGTATGGCATGGGATATCCCTTGGGTCAGTTGGGGTCAGCTGTCCTGGCTGTGTCCCCTCCCAGCTTCTTGTGCACCCCAAGCTTATGCACAGCAGGGCAGCGTGAGAAGCAGAAAAGGCCTTGATCCTGTGTGAGCGCTGCTTAGCAACTCGGCAATAACGAAAACATCCCTGTGTGAGCAACACTGTTTTGGTCACAAATACAGAACAGCACCATACAAGCTAATATAAAGAAAACTATTCCAGCCAAAACCAGTACACTGAAAAAGAGTAGTCTTCCTCTAAAACAGTCACTTTCATTTTCTTCTTGTTATTTTGAATCTTTTAGACAGTGAAGAATATTCAGAAACCACGTCATAATATACTTACAATATTTTGTGTATATCAATAGTATTGAAGAATGATGTTGTTTTCCCATTGCTGTATCTGTTGGAGAAAGTAATTAGATACTGAACACCCAAAATAGTACATGACTTAATTGTAGAGAGTTGTGTGCATCTGTTGTGCAGTATAAATAATAATTGTTAGTAATAAAATGCATTTTCATAGTTCTGTAACATCAGTGAAGTTAATGATGTAGACCAGAGTACAAAAAAAATCCAAAGCATGGTAATTTAATTAGACTTTAGAAATAGGATAGAATACTGATGATTGGGGGGGTAGTTTACTCTAGTTTCTCAACTACCAGTGTATAAAGCTATAAAAAAGAAACCAATCTATATAATTATAAATTATATGTATTGATTATTCTTCTCACGCAGTCCTCCACCTAGTCCCTCAGGAACGATGACCATTACTGCTGGACATGCTCATTACCAATCTGTTCCGGTCTATGAGATGAAGTTTCCAGACCTTTGTGTGTATTAAGTGTCTTCTGAAGTCTGCTGGACATTATTTAGAGTAGAGTACAATAGAAAGAACAAGATGAGTTTTCAAATTTTATTGTTTATTTCATCTAAACTAACCTTAAAATAATGATGGACACGAGCCAATGCAGATTACTCTAGCCAAACTCATGAGGCTGTCTTGTTTTCCTCTGTAATATATTTGAAGTTAGTTTTTTCATATATCACGTTTCTTCATTTTCATGTTTGAGTACATGTAAAAGTCAGATTTAAAACTTGTCTTACCATTTAGATGAATATTTCAGTTACTTTAGGAATCTGTACTTCTGTAAATTCCTTTAATTTGAGGCATTGTAAATGAAGAACTTGTTAAAGCCTTTTCCTTTCTTTTCTTCTTTGATTTTTTCCTCCTCTCCACATCAATTATATGTCTAAATAGAATGCTTTTGGCTTGCTTCATCTCATTAAATGTAACTAGTGGAGCACTACCGTAGCTCCCTTTTATTCATGCTGTCATAGCTGTCAACTTGTTTGTTTTGGATTATATGGAAAAAAACAATACCTTACATGTGTTCAAGTACAGCAAATGAATTAATGGGCACTTGTTAAGTATGTTTTTGATGCATCACATAACATGCTTTTTATATATATATGCCCAGTAGATGTCCTGTGTTTCTTGCTAAAAGTTAACTGCTTTGTGTAAGAGAGGAGAAATGTCCTCTTGAAGCACTGAGTTGTGCAATATTTTTCATGTCTTAAAAAGTGTATGGTTTACTGACTGTACTTTTGAAAATGCAGTAGTATTTTACTGTCTGCTTTAGTATAAATACACGAGAGGTATTTAGTATAGCAGAAAATAAACTGAGGGCATTTTAAATGATAAATACAGAAATTACAAATATATTCTGTGAGGTATTTCTCAGTAGTTTGTTACAGCTTTTTAATGATATTTTAGAAATTCAAAGAAAACTGAATGAAACCATTTAAAAACCAAGAATTTATTACATATGTTTTCAAGCAAAAGCATTTTTAGAGATGCATCTCTGTGTTCGTTTTTGTTTCATTTCTCAAACATTTGTGAAAAAAGGAAAATGTGGTCACTCTCATAGGTTTATGTATCTGAGTATACTATTCAAATGTAAATAAAGCAAAACTGATACAGTAAGTCACTGAGCTGTTGATGATAATTGTCGAGGCTGTCTTTATGACTCACTGAATTCTGCAGGCAAAAAGAAACGACAGCTTTAGTTGATGCCAGGAATAGTAAGCTTGAAGTCCCTTAATCTATCTGAATCTGACTGAAGCAGCTGAAACATGAATGAATGTTCTCAAATATCTGTAATAAATGTTAGCCAGCAGTTTAGATAAACAGTGATCAGGCCATGAACAGTGACCTAACTGGAGTTAGCCCTGCTTTGAGCAGGAGCTTGGGTTAGATGACCTTCAGAAGTCCCAGCCTAAATTAATCTGTGATGGCGTAATTCTAAGATCTGAGTGGTTATCAGGCCAGCTGATTTGCTGACTGTTCTGAGCATTTGCAAACCCACTGTAGAACAGATTTTAAGTTTTTTGAACTGTCGTACTCCACTGGACTACTTTTAAAAGCCTGATCTGACACAACATCAGAGAAATATCAGCTACTTAAACCTATGAGATAACATGCTGAGACTTTCAGAAAGCATTCACAAAACTCAAAAGGTAATTGAGACCTTCTTTTCAGTTTAACAGTGCAATCACAGCTGTTAGTGGATGACGAAACAACCCCTTATCTACAGCATTCCGTTGTGATTTTTACTGCTGCAGCGTATCAGCCTGATCAGACCACAGTCTACACATAAATAGGACTCTAGCTTTTAGTTTTCATTTTTGGGGTTTTTTTAAAGGTAAGACTTAATAGTTTTTGGCCTATATAAAGAGTGTAATTTTTTTAAATAGTGAATCTAACCTAGGGATACAATGTAAACCACTTATCCACTCTGTCATTTTTTAAGAGTAACACTGTGTACTTTTGTACAAAAAGAAAATAAGGAGTCTAAGAAATAAAGAATGTACTTCTGTTTGCACTCTTGAGATATGGAGACTGTGCTGTAAATACAGGATTGTTTCTATGATTGAAATATGTTGCATGAATGCTGCATGGGAAGATAACTAGAATCAACATTTCACTTTCTGTTCTGTTTATGAAGTATTTTTTACTTGCGCTAATAGTAGGTTTCCATGTTTTCAATGCTCAGATGAGCTGTTTGGGAAATGCAGGTGTTGTGTGGGTGTTGTGCAGGGAATGAAGAGCTTGTAACACTCTGTGTGTTCACAGGATATTTGATTTCTTCCTTTCTGGAAATTCAGGGAGTCTGTAAGTTGATAATTGTTTCACTCTGGCCTTTAGACAGCTGGGAGACGGGAGTGACTGTGAAATGTATTGTTTTGGTAGCTATTGCAATATGTAGCTAATGAATGAAGCCAAATGAATTAAGAATGCTGTTGTACAGTATAAAGCTGCTTTGTTTCACTTCTCTCTTTATGTTCTTGAGGCAACTTGCAGAATTTAAAAGCTCCATATGCATACTGGCCCTGCGTAATCTGCAACACATTGAGTACTGTCACAATGTTTATAAATTGGTATCCAGCTGTTTAAATGTATTCCAGCTTTTGCTTTGGGTTCTCTTTCCCATTATGTCATTCTGAAAAAATGTAGCTTTTGGGAGTGGTCACTTTAACTCCTTATTGATTTCAAAAGATAGAGATAGCCTGGTGGCCAAAGCCAGAGTAGGCTGATTTGTCTGTTGTTCTGATGGTCATATATTCTGTACTGTACGTGATGAACCAATTTTGATAAATGTAAGAACACACTGTGCAATCTATATTTAAGCAATAAAATAAACCAAAATTTAAAATTCATCTTTTTTAAGCGGTCAGTTAATTTTTATTGCTCACAATTAACAATTAACATGTTGATGCAATTTTTTGGCATTTAAAGCAGACTTCATTTTACATACTCTGGGGTTTTTTGCAAATGTTATAGCATTGCAGCATTATTAAGCTACTACTTTTATTTATGATTAAACCATTACTGTTACCAAGACCACCAAAAGTTGAGAATGCAGCAATACAAAAATCATTTCCTAATGGCAAATAAACTGCAGGAAGATAAATAAGCTATGCTTTTCAGGCTTGCCTCCCTGGTTAAAGAACATACTGGGTTTGTAATGCCAGTTTCAAGGAATGAAGTTGTCAGTGTGTGAAGATCTGTATTCAGCTCATCCACAAGTAGTGTTTTTCGAACAGTAATGCCATGTAATGGGGCTGGGATTATACTGTTGCTTGTTACTCTGTGTTTTTGGTAGCATTCATTTATTTAAATGATTTTAATAGTGCACCCTGAGAGAAGCAGGAAGAACAATTCTTTTTTTCTATTTTGAGGAAGATGGGACTTTCTCTAGCTCACGAGATCTATTGTAATATATAGAGGATTATATTGTCTTCCCTTGTTCCTCTGTTCCTAATTTCTGCAGATGTGAATTAGAACTTTGTGTATTTTTAGGAAATTTTAGAGGGTAGACATCTACTTTCTGTAAGGGCTACTTTCTGGGTATTTGGGGGATTTCTGTCTGGAGTTTTTTGCTGCTTCACACTGTTGTCTTCATCTGAAAGACTTAAATCATTCATTGCTCACAGTTTTAATGACACTGTGATCAAGATGACCGGTACGTCTGAATAGTGCTGGTTTTCAGAGTTCATGTCTTCCTGAATTACATCAAGTTGTTTATGAAATCAGGTTCCTAAATCTTTAATACTTTATCAGCTTACAGACAAAGAATAAGTGCTTAAAAACTTAGAATAAGTAAATTAGTATCTAATAAAGCAGACAGTCTCTTTAGTAATTAGTCGATTAGTTGTTCACTTTGAGGAAACAACTAGGTTTTGCTAGCTCTGCCTCAGATCTTTGAAAAATACAGTGTAAAGTTTCTGTGAGAATGAGAGGAGAAAGAAAAAAGCTGTGCTAAATGTCTCGTCTTGTTCTGCTTCTCTTTCTTCATTGTTTCAGCACTGATCTCAGAATGAATAAATACGGCTAATCATAGCTGGATTATTTAAGACTTCTCTTTATCAACACAATTCATACAGTAGTAATTACTCTATGGAACAACTTTGATGTTAAATTCTTCCTGAAAGAAGAGATATTGGAAAAATGCCTGAAGGAAGTAATGGCAACATTACCTCAGTAACAGCATATTTATATTGTAATTTCTCTGTTACTTGATGGATTCAAAGGATTCATCTCTGTCTCTGCAATCAGAAAATTCCACATATATCTGAGTGAATATATGCATGTCATATTTTCATAACCATGAAAGTAATACTAATTTCTAATAATTAGCAGAAAGGGATGGGTGTTTTCTTAGGCGTGTATTTTAAATGCAGGCTTCAGAGCAGCAGCACTGCTGTTGTCAGTTGCAGAAATGAGCTTCTGTTATTATTAAGCAGGAATGCACTAAATTCGCTTGTTTAGTGGCCAGTTCTTCATGTTTCAGCTAATTAGCTATCTGACCTTTTCCTTATCATTTTTATTTATAAATGCTGTGAAATAGAAAATAGTTTTCATCACTATGATAAAAGGCTGATAAAAATTCCAATTCTGAAGGAAGTAAACGTGCCAGCGTAATGCAGATCTCATCCTCAGCACTGGACAAAAATGGACATTTTGCAGATTTGTAGCATTCTGTACCAAAATGCACTATATAACAGAGGGGAGGAGGGGATAAAGTTAATTAAAATCTTGTATGCAAATGGAATTTCTCACATCACTTAGCTGTCCTCTCTGCCTTCCCGTAAAGAAAAAGTCTTTACGTTCTCTTTTTTTTTTTCACTAGTGCTAATGGTGTAGCCACATAAGCAGTGAGATTTATGTGGCTAAATAACTTTAAGCTTTGGTTTTTATTTTGGATTTTTTGGTGGGTTTGTTTTTTTTTCCCTGCACTGCCCTAATCCTATCCAGTTTTAGTGTAGGAAAAACACTGAAGGGGGGATACCACCAGCCAGAGGTTTATAGATTATTAACTGTTTGTCCAGGAGCATTCACTGGCATTTTCACCTGTTGTTCTCACAACATTCAGTTTGCACATGGAAATCAAATGGTCTGGTTTAGTTGACTGCTTCATGACCTGGAAGAACAGGCAGCGTTTCTGTATCCAGCATTAGGTTATATATAGTCATTGATCTGTAATGAATACTTTCGTGACAAAATTCAGCCCTGTAGAACAGGATTACAGAGAAGAAATGCAGACCTTTCTTTCAGGGCAGCTGAATCACTAGAAAGTTTGTAGCAGTGTTTTTTGTTCTAAGAAATGTTAGTGAATCGTAGAATCGTAGAATGGTTTGGGTTCAAAGAGACCTTTAAAGGTCATCTAGACCAACCCTCCTGCAATGAGTAGGGACATCTTCAAGTAGACCAGCTTCTCTGGGCAATCTGCTCCTGTGTTTCACCACCCTCGTGGTAAAAAATGTCTTCCTTACATCCAGTCTAAATCTACCCTCCCTTAGTTTAAAATCATTACTCCTTGTCCTATCACAACAGGCCTTGCTAAAAAGATTGTCCCCATCATCCCATTTTAAGTCTGGAGAACAGCAGCAACTGTCTCAGCCTTTCCTCATAGGAGAGGTGCTCCAGCCCTCTCAACATCTTTATGGCCTCCTCTGGCCCCGCTCCAACAGTTCCATATCCTTCCTGTGGAGAGGACTCCAGAGTGGACACAGGACTCCAGGTGGGGTCTCACCAGAGCAGAGTAGAGGGGCAGAATCACCTTTCTCACCCTGTTGGCCACGCTTCTCTTGATGCAGCCAAGGATACGGTTGGCCGCCTGGGCTGTGAACGCACACTGCTGGGTCATGTCCGGCTTTTCATCCACCAATACCACCAAGTCCTCCTTGGCAGGGCTGCTCTCAATCCCTACATTCCCCAGCCAATATTGACACTGGGGATTGCCCCAACCCGGGTGCAGGACGCTGCACTTGGCCATGTTGAACCTCCTGAGGTTCACACTGGACCACTTCTCAAGATTTCATTTAGAAGGCATCTAGTCCAACTGCGTGACCGATTCAAGGCTGACTAAAAGTTGCAGCATGTTATTAAGGGCATTGCACAAATGGCTCTTAAACACTGACAGTCTTGGGGCATCGACCTCTTCTCTGGGAACCCTGTTCAAGTGTTTGACCACCCTCTGAACCTTCCCTGGTGCAGCTTTGAACCATTCCTGTGTGTTCTATCACTGGATACCAGGGAGAAGAGCTCAGCACCTCCCTCTCCACTTCCAGTCCTCAGGAAGCTGTAGAGAGCAATGAGGTCTCCCCTCAGCCTCCTTTTCTCCAAACTAGACAAACCCAGACTCCTTAGAAGCTCCTCACAGGACATGCCTTCCAGCCCTGCCACCAGCTTTGTTGCCCTCCTCTGGAAGCATTCAAGGACCTTCACATCCTTCTTAAATTGTAGGGCCCAGAACTGGACACAGCACTCAAGGTGAGGCCACACCAACGCTGAATAGAAGCCAACAGGGAAACTCAAATGAGTTAAGGGGTGTTCCTCTAAGAAGGTGACACGGCCATCAGCCCAGCTGAAGTGCCTCTACACCACTGCACACAGCATGTGCAACAAGCAGGAGGAGTTGGAAGCCACCATGCTCCTAGAAAGCTATGACCTTGTTGCCATCACTGAAACTTGGTGGGATGAATTCCGTAACTGGAGTGCAGCCATCGATGGCTACAGGCTGTTCAGAAGGGACAGGTGAGGAGGGAGGGGTGGAGGGATTGCCCTCTACATCAAGAAATCCATACAGCGTGAGAAGCTGTCCCTGAAGAATAGCCACAAGCAGGTCAAAAGCTTATGGGTAAGAATCAGAGACCAGGGCAACAAAGGGAACCTTGTGACTGGTGTCTAGTAGAGGGAGCCTGCTGCCGAAGCCTTCTTCCTCCAGCTCCAGGAGGCTTCACACTCGCAGGCTCTCATCCTGCTGGGGGACTTTAACCACCCAGGTCATCTCTCGCCAGAGCTGCCAGCTCCTGGTGGGTCTCTCTGCTGCCCTGGGTTCCCCTGCCTCAGGACACCCCACTGTGCACTGAAATCTGCCACTCCGCCACGGGCCGGGCCAGCTCCAGAGCAGCTCCCTTCAGTGACTGACTACCAGCGTCAGCTACAAGGTGTTTACATCTTTTGTTCTAAGAGAGGGTTAAAAACCAAGGGAAATTTGGAGTATTATTAACAAAAATATTTTGTAGAATGTTTATTTTGCTTTTTCGTATTTTTTTCCAGTTAACAGTAACAAATAGAAGCATGCCTTTGTTAAGCCAACTGAAGCATAAAGTGTCAGAATTCTTGGAGACCTTTGTAGTTCCCAGAGAAAGTGAGAGAGGTATGACTTGATCCCCAGATCAATTATTAATCTGTTTCTGGATGTTCAGGATCACACAAACAAACCTGACTCTTGACTCTATCACTTGAAGTGGAACTTCTGAAGGACAATGTGTGAAGTGGGTAATCTTTGACACCAGTGTTGGAGTTTTTTTTGACCTACTGTAGGTTTGCAAGCTCCAAGTGGTACAACTCAGAATGCAAGTGTCTCAGGTAATGTGATACTTGAGCTTTTGCATTCTGTCATGGTTAACATCAGAAGACACCTCAAGTGGAGAGTAAAGCCACCTTGTTTTGGTTTCTGGTTCTAGTTTCTGAGATGCCTGGGAAGCTATGCTGAAACGCAGTGCAGAACTGAACCCAAACTCTGAACTCGGAGGTGGTGGTGATGGGCGTTGTGGTCTGTTTCTCTCAGCACTGGGGAAGCTGCTGGTGAGAGTTAGGTGCTGTTACTGCTTCCGAGGGAGTGAAATACGGTACTAGGAGTCAGGGATGCAGTTGAAGAGAATAAGACGAAGCAACGCCAGTATGATTCAACTGAAGAGTGGGAATCACTAATCTAACCTTTAAAAGATCTCAGGAGTGATGCAAACACAGCATGAAGTCAGTTGCAGCAGGTCAGCAGATGAATGGTCAGTCAAGTTAAAATGATATGATTGCTTTTGCTCGAGAAGTCAAACCTTCACTCCTACAATTGGGTGTTCTTACGAAGGAAGTACCTGATTGGTATGGTTTTGATTTTGCAAATGCATGCGCAGCGAAAGTGTGGAACTATCAGTAATCCCGTTGAGTAAGATGTTGCATGCTGTGTTGGGCAGGTCACCTTCTGAGGTGAAGCAGATTTGCACTGTTGTGTGATATACACCTGAAATCTAATGAGAAAAACATATAAAGATTATACCTTCGCATGCATCTTTCCTATCAAAGTGACAATCTTATTAGTAATTTTGACCCTAGCTCATTATTTTTTTGTTGTTGTTTAGCTTTGTTATTAGTAGTTGTGTTCTAGCATTTTTATTTCTCGTGGCAATGTTTTATGATCAATGCGTAGTCTGAATTAGCACCTTATCAAGTAAAATGATGTACATATCCTTTTATACTGCTGCTGTCTGATAACTCGTGATAACTGGTGAACCTTGTGAGTGGTGAATTTGGAAAAAAAAAGAAGAAAAACTTGGGTTTGGCAAAAATGCAAAAAGCATTGTTCTAGCTTTACATTACATACTACAGAATACGTTAACTTTAGTTGATTCCAGGCAGCAGAACCTTTACATTTGTTCCCTTTAGTATCCTGAAATCTCTCATAACTGGAGATGACCGTGCATAATATACAGCTATGGGGCAATGAATGTGTCTGTTACTGTCATGGTCTGGCTGACCAGCAGAAACTCCGTGGGCTGAAGATTGCAGTTAGATAGAAAGGGAAGAAGGAGCTGATTTTCGTGTAATTACCTTAGCTTTTCATTTGGGTGTTTTGTGCTAAGCACAGTAAAGGAAGAATAGCTGCAAAAGGAGCTGGAGTAGTTGCAGATTAATTTAATTAAAAACCTGAAATACTGAGCCACCATCAGCAAGATCCAGTCTGAACCAACTACACAGTTAACAAAAATCAGTCTTTGATCAGAACAGTTTTTATGAAGAAATCAAATGAAATTGTACAGAATACAGTCAAACAATTATTTAAGGTGGCATCGGACCTAAATAGATGGTCCATAGTGCCAACTTCTCTATAGTAAGGAGTTACACAGCCTAACAATTAATGTCTAGTCTATGATTACATCATTTGTGTGCTGGAAAGTGTAAGGCAGCCTGTAGCGTGAGAAGAGTAAAGTACACAGTGGCTGACTGTGAAAGACTCCGTGCCATTTCTCAGGCGCGTGGTGGTGGTTAGTTATCTGCCTTCACGTTGCGTGGTTCTGCTGTTTCCAACGGGAAGGCGGATCTCTCTCTTTGCTCTTCTTAAAACGCTTCGCATTGGATCTTCCTCCTCACTGCTCTCCTCGGAGCTGGAGATCCTGGTGCCCATTTCTGTGCCGGGTGAAGGCCTTTCAGAAGAGCCCCTTTGACAGAACACTTCCTCCTCTTGGCACTCTTGCCAGTGTGGAAACCTAAGGCTTTCATTGAAGAAGGCAGAAGCCATGCACTCGGCTGCTGTCTTATCACAAGCACACAGTAGTTTCTCACACATGCTCCAACCAATACCTTAAAAAAAAGTTCAGGAATTAATGTTTGAAAGCAGTTACAATTAGTCAATATGTAATTTGCCATGGGTAGATAAGCTTTTGAAAGTAAGTATTTCAAATCTGCCTTGAATTTTAGTCTCCAAATTCACCTTTAATCATCAAAATATAAGCCTGACACCAAGGAACTGGGCAGTTGAAGGTCTGACTGGCTTTGGTTGAATTTGTGAACGTAAAGACACTAAATTTTGACTTCCGTCTCCAGTCATAAAATATCTGAATGTAGCTTTCTCAGCCTGACCTGGTCATATCATACACAGTGGTGTAATAAGCTTTGTCTCAACTAAGAAAAAAGCTCGGGTTTATAGTAAAGCATTGCCAACATTTCGTAACCTGAATTTTTCTATCTGTGTACTCAGCTCTAGCAGCTCACAGGCATGGTGGCATTCAGCTGGTAATGCTTTGATACCCTGTCATCAGGATATATAAAGTTTCCTTTAATCCAAACTTACATTTTGGCTTATGATCAAAACATACGACTTCAGATCTTGAGCTTCTTTCTGCATTACATCCAAGTTTCTTAACTTGTTCCATACAACAGTGATGAGAGAAGCAGCACCTGAAATAAACAGTAGGTGCAACTGAAAAATGCTTACTCTTCCCGCATCACAGAGCACTTGTAATTATTTTATCTATTTATTTTCAATGCTCACTAAAACTGGGAAATTCATTTTTCATATCATGGAAAAATCTTTTCCATAAGGAAGGAAAAAAATATCTGTTCCTACTCTCCTTCTGTACCTCACAGCTTCCTTCCTTATTCCGTAAGTATCGTTTGCTTAACAGTGCCGTAGTTTTTTGGTGGGTTTTGTTTTCGTTTTAAGATATATAATTATAATCGTAACTATGACCTAATCCTCTGTGAGAAGTGTCTTCAAGTTGTCAAATATTGTTAACTGAAAATCTGAAAACTGCATCCTGATAGCCAGAGCCTTGACTTGCCTTCACATAGTCTGCTTCATCATCCTCAGGCAGTCTTGTTTGTGTGCAGGTGGAGGAAAATTGTGTGTGCTCTGTACCAAGTGCTAAACTTAGACCTGGTGTGGCCTCAGCTGCTAGGGACTTCCACACAAGGAGAGGTTTTTAATTGTAAATGCAGCACTCATTTTTGAATGAGACTTCTTTGCTTTGGATGAATTCCCTGCATTATTCTAGAATTACTCCTTGTTGTCAGTTGTACCACGGCAGCACACAGTTGGCTGCGGCAGGTCTCTCTCGAGCTGTACTTCAGCAGGACATTGTGGCACAGATGTACATTAGCAATTCTGTTCATAAATCTCTTTCCAAACCATCTCTTAGCCAAGTTTCCAGCAACCTTTATCCTAATCTCTCTTGATACACCCTTTCTTCTGCTCTAATTACCTCCCATCGCTCGCCTTTCTTATTTTAATTGAGTTAATAAGACCTTTACAAAACATTGAGACAGTAATAGAATTTGCCTTAGTGGCATTAGAGTATTTCATGTTTTATGTATTTAAGCAGAATTTTTTTTTTTTTCCAAAATGTGGCCTGACTGCAGATATGCAGCTATACAAGGCCCAGCAGAAGGTCTACTCATCTTTGCTGGTCCACAGGCACCCTGGTAATACCCGTAGTTAATGGCAGGTTACAGAAGAGCCCACACCTGTCCAGTGCATCAGCAGGGTGACCTCTTCCTGCTTGGCCACAGTAGCAACCGTAAGACTCAAATTCCTCTGGGCATCGCTCAGTTAAGCAGAACAGCATTTCTCCTAGCTGGGGCAGCTCCCTCTTCACTCTTCCACTTCCTCTCTCTTGCAGAAAGGTTAATCGCTCACACACTGTAAAGCAAAAAATGTTATTTGACACATCGTGCTTTCACTGACTGGGGGCTCTCTTGTGATGACAGAAGCATTTTCAAAGCTACCAGAAACTTTTAAAGACAATATTTTATGATTTCCGAATTATTGCTCCAGTCCATGAACTCTTAGAATACTACTGACCAAGACAGCAGAAGGGGGCGGGGGGGGTGGGGGGCAGACGGGAATGTTGAAAGGGAAGAGAGATCCCTATGAAGATACAAGTTACATGTCAAACTGGATTGCACAGAGAGTAATTTTAGAGTAACCATTTGTAGTTAATTTTTCTTCTAAAATATTCAAACCTAGCTGAGTATTCACTAGCTTCAGTCTCAGCTAGTTCGGAAAATAGAGTCCAAACCTCTTGTGCTTGCACACTGATAGCTGGGCAATGACTACATTGTGCTGGAAGGAACAATAACTTTTATTTTTTCATTTGAAATACCTTCCATCTGGCACTAAAGGTGTACAAGCACTAAAGTGTGCATGATTCCTTTATGGTATGCTTGCAACAATTGTCCCAATAAAGCTTGGCTACTGTCACAGGGCAATCAGTAGTAGTATACCTTTCCCAAAGGAAAGATTCTGGATTTTCACTTCAAAAAGAATTGTTTCCTGATTTTACAAACCAGGGAAGACCACTCTGGATTATCACATTCACAATTTTTGACTGCAATTCAGTTAGAGCTGTGACGCTAAACACAGGAGCAATTTGCCTTAATGGTTACTGTTCTGCTGAGGTCTTGGCATCTCTGTGTCCCAGCTCTAATGTCTCTTTGGCTTCACCCACTCAGGAAGAACTGATATTCTGGGAATTATCCCTAAAGTTTGAGAGAAGAGTGTGTTCTGTGTCAGGAAAACAATGTCAAGGGGGGCTCTTTTGGGATTTGGCCGGAGGAAGGACTTGAAGGGCTGCTGGTTCGGTTGGGGGAGAGAGAGGGCAGGCTGCTGTTCTCTGGGCATCCTTCTTGCTCCCATGAGCAATCCCATCTTCCCTTCTGCAGCTCTAGGCTGACTCTCCCAACTTCTTCCAGGGACAGCCCTGGATTACTTCCCCCAGCAGGAAATTCTGCCCATGTGCCTGTTTGGTTGCTTTGCTCACTCATGTTATTTCAAAGAGAACAAAGCCCAGGTTCATGCACTGACATGCACACTCTAAAAGCTGATATATTCTATCGAATTTTCCAATTTGACGGAAGGTTGGGTTGATTTTTCATGTCTGCTCTGTTCCAGTTCTGGACCGCTTCTCTCCATTGGGAAGCCTAGTAAGGTGGATGGAACAATCAGTGAGTGTGGATTTGCAGCAGTGACAGGTCTGAAATGTCTTGGGTTCTCTGTGAACTCTGGGTGGGAGCTGGAACATAATCAGAAAGGGTGAGAAGGTGCCCAACTCTGGCAAGACTTTGGCAAGAGGTCAGAGTGAGGAGCAGGGGAAGTTCCTTTTATTGCTTCTGCTGCTTGTAAAAGAAAGTAACTCAAAGATGTGATTTAAGTGCTGCCTATAAACAAAAGCAGGGGGAAATGTTCACTGAACTCATTTTAGACATTGTACTGTATGAAAAAGATAGTTATAACCTAATCATAAATAGTTTTTGTAAGGGTTAATGACAGCACGTTGATGGAAGAGGCTAAACTGTTGGAAGCTTTTGCAGATAGCTGCAAAAATCCCCTGATGTTCTTGTAAATTCCAATACGTATGTGCTTGTCTAACTGGTTTAGAATAACTATAATCTTTATATGTAATCTATACCTACCTTTTAATATAGAGGTAGCAGAATATGTCATTAGACATAACTGGGCAAAAAAAGGTCACTTACCTTTTCCTTCAGGTTCATGGGGTCCCGTGTCAGACAGCACCAGTCCCAGAGCGATTCCAGAGGAAGCTGTGCTCTGGCCACGCGCTGCAGGGCTTGTCTCTGGAGATGACGTATGCATAGATTAGACTTGCAAAGGTAAACTCTTCTTTCAGTAGTGTGTCCAAAAGTGCATAATCTGAACCACAATCAATTGCTTGTCTTCTAACATTTGGTTAATTCAGAGTTGGAAGACTGTTTATTAATGGTAAGTTAAGCTTTCCTGGTCAGTGTTTGACAGTGAACTGCCCTTTCCAGTGCAGTCAGTGTTGTGCACCCTGTATTCTATACAGTCTGTCCAGATTTAAGAATAAAATAATGTTATTCTACCTGTCTGTGAAAAATGCTGAATCCTCAGACTGCTGGAAACAGGAATAGGGGAGTGCTGTAAATCATAATAGGTGTAATTCAGTTTTTACTTGCCTTTGTCTTTTGTCCTTGCAGATGTGCCTGCAGGAATCTTCTCGGTGGGGACAATTTTGGCTTGCAATGAGTTAGTATCTCCTGGGAATGAGGCTGGCGAGGTGGTTATCTCTCCCACTGGGACCGCAGCTTCCATAAATCCATCCTCTTCTGAATAAGCAGAAAGAGGAAAGTGGAAGAAGACATGGATCAGTAAACAGCAAGATTTTCATTTTAGATAGTGGGTCAGAGTAATATCCTCAGGCATAACTTGTGTGAACTGATGGTCATAGAGAAAAAAATTCAAAATGAAGATTAGAAAAGCAAAGAGTACCCACACTGGTCATTTCTTCATGTTTCTTCACATTTCTTTCCTTTCAGAAGACAAGGTGCTGGTTAAACAGGATCAGTAAAGCTACTGATTTTTTTTTAAATTTTATATATTGCATACTGCAGTAATGAGCTGTGCCAGTTGCCGAAAATCATTATGGGTTACTGATTAGTCAGCCATACTGAGAGATAAAGTGCAGGTGAGAAGTCATTTTCTGAGTAAATTGCTAAAAAAAAAGGTGTCCATTCACATGAGGGTACCAAAACTGATAGCAACATTAGGGAAGGTAGAAAATGATTTGACTGATGCAGAGCTAGGCAACTGACAGATTTTATTCATTGTAACCACAAGCAAACATTAAGGAGAAAATAAGTGGAGGATGAACAGAAGCAAAATTTTAAGGAAATTCTTTATCCTAAAAATTAAATTGGCATTTATTTTTAGATTACCTGAAGCTTTATTGTTGACTAGAAATGTTTTGTTTAATTTTGGGCTTACTTGACATTTTTTTCTTTCTTTATTAACTTTTGCTTTTTATAAAACTACCTTGTAAATGAAAATACTGTTATCAAATGAAAATCAAATGGTTTCATTTTTTCTAAATATGAAGATGAAGAATGTGGAATTTCAAAAGCAAAATACTTTGAAAATACTAGTGAACATGTTTCTCCACATTTTTAAACCCTTTCCTTTTAAATTCCTTGGCTGAAGTTAAGTGGATTAAACTTAAATTCATTCAGTTTGTTCCTTTGAAGTTCTGTTTTTAGTGTGTATTGAAAATAATCTGTCAAAGGGTAAGAGCATAGATTTTAAAAAAAAGTAAGTACTGCTAAGAACACAAAGAAGACCATGAAAGGTTGCAGAAAGAGAGCAACAGCAGCACACTAGTTCTAATAGCTAGCAAGAGGCACGTTTTGGACCACTTTGTTTGACAGTGATGTGTTGAAATGAAAGCGATTCCTGCTAGATGTAGAAAATAAAACTAGAGTTTGGGAAATTCTGCACTAGGCTAAGAATAGATATTACAAATAAGCTTCCAGGAGCCATGCAGACCTCCAGCACAACACGCGGAGTTTCTGGTACGTGCAAGTTCATGGAGGGGAACATTTGGTGGTACTGACCAGTGCTTGGTACAGGAATGCCCTATTTCTGTACTGGAGTGGGAGACACGGTCCAGACAGTAATCAAGGCAAAAAATGACTACTGTCTACTCTCAGTATTCAGTGTTCCTTGACATTTTTCTGGTGCATTTCAGTCCATCTGAATGATCCTTTCTACAAAAAAGGAGCCACAGAAAACGTCCAAGTCTACCCGGGTGCTCCACTTCTAGCTGTAGCTACTGGTATGGCTGTGCTCAAAGCAATAACAACTGCAAAAGCTAAAGCAGGTTTTAGACTGGGAAAGAATTCTGTGAAGTTCTTTATAATAAAAGATGACACAAAATCAAAATGAATGCTTCTGGCATAGCAGATACTATGAATGTAATTTAAAGGACCAACCATTATCTTGGAAGAACTTATATGAAGAGGTTTTCACAAATGCTTGCAGGAGGAGTGCAAATGAGTGGCTGGAGGCAAGGGACAGCAAATACTTCTCAGTCTGGTTTTATTGTTTGTGTATCTGCTGTCTGACCCTGATCTAAATTTGTTCCTCCAGCAGCCCTGTTGTCACCATGCACAGATTTTTAACTGTGATGCTTTTAGATGACGTATTCCTGTGTCAGCTGAAGGAAAAGGAAAGCTGAGAGTGACTGACCTTTTATCGCAGGGACGGAGGGAGGAGAAGCTGTACCTCTGTGGTCCCTTGTGGTAACTGCACAAAAAACAGAGGCATTGTGGTAGTGACCTACCTGCTCTATTTCTGCAATGCATTTCTACAGTGACTTATACTGAAAACATGATAAAGCTCAACCAGACATCACTATTAGCCTTGTTTTATAAAGACAGTCATCAGGAGAAATGGTTTGCTCGGGGATGTGCAAGTCAGCAGAAGAACTAGGGGTATGATCCAGAAATCCCAAGTTGCAGATGTTTGCGTCTGACACCACAGAGCTTCCTAAACCAAAATCTGTTTTCACCTGGAGGTGAGGGAGGGACTGATTCATCAACAAAAGCGTAATCAGACTCTTACCTCCGGCTTTGGAAGTCCCCAGAACCATATCACTGGGCTCAAAAGAATTCACTGTTGAAGACAGAAAATGTAAACTCAGAAAACAAGTTGCCAGCACAGACTCTTATGAGATGTCAAGCTGCTGAGAAAAGCTTTTTTCCTCAAGCAGGAAGACCCAGGTGTTTCACATACAGACGTTTGCCCGTTTATCTCTGCAGTGCTTTGGTTGTTGTAGACAAAGTGATACTGATAAAATAATCTCATTGCTGCATTCAGATAATGTGTTTTACACTAACAAAGAAACAGCAGAGGCATGAATGAAGTGGCAAATTCAATATTAAATCCATTTGACAGACAAATACAGTAAAGAGAATTAGTTCTAAAATCTCAGTGTTGTGCAGAGAAGGGTGCCACATTCCTCGTGAACACCTCAGGTTTGCCTGCATTGAAAGTCAAGTGCAGACGGACAGCTACAAGCCCAAACACTTCCCTAATCTCTAATTTATTTACCTACATGATAACCTTTTTTCATTCATCATCAGCTATATTTTGATAAATTATAAATATATAAATTATAAAAAAAAGTAATCCCTGCATCCTTTTGTCTGTTGTTAGGGTGTTGTAATGTGAGGAAGAATGTCTTTGCCTCTGAACAAGTTTCTGAGTAGTACTTAGCGTCGGCTTAAGGCAGTTCCCACAGTTGTCAATGGTGAAGTTCCTATGGGCTTAAATGGGGAGACAGCTAGCTGAATGGTAAATGGTTCTCCAAATATCTCCTTCAAAGTCTGACTAGATATGTTGTCTGTGATACATTTTCAGCTTTCTAAAATTTCTAATATGGTTTTTTATTCTCTGAAAATATTTTGAGTCTTAAGATGAACTATGCCTCTTTAGAGAGCACAAGTAATCATTTCTTTGGGAAGTAGAAGATTGCTACAGATGTGCAAATACAGGTGCACTCACTCCTTCAGGAGTTCTCTGTTTTCTATTACCAAGCCTCCCACCAGCAACTAGAAAAATATGAACGCAGAGTGGAGCAGTTAGGCAAGAACAAGAAATACTTGGTAAAAATCCCACCTTGATAGTATAGGAGAGGTATGAAGGAACAACCAGTGCTTACACTCAGCATAAAGCCTTTTCAGATAGGTGCCCCTATGCGTGTGGCATTTTTTTTTAAATGAAAAAAACAGTTGAAGTCTGAAACATTGTTTCTTAAAAAAAAAAAAAAAGAGAAAAGAAAAAAAAGAAAAAAATCCATATGGTTTTGCATTATTCCATATTCACACTTAGGGTAATGACTTGCTTGGAGAAACACAGAAGAGCACACTACAGATTAAAACCAGGTTCTTAAGTTCTCAAAAAGTGCAACTTTCCACCTCTCCCCATTCCCACAAAACAACCCCTGAGTTTCTGGGAGTTGAGCAGTGGCTTGGTCACGCACGTCCTCTGCACATTGCTTGTGTGCTTGGCAGAGACGGGGTCTCTGTACATGACAGTACGGCTTTGCGTGTGGTCGGGCCACATCACAAGAATGCGTCAGCTAAATCAGGCAGTGGATAGTCTAAGACTGGTCTTCTGGATTTCACTGCTGTACAACCTGGCCCTCACTTACTCAGTGTGCCCTCCCAAAGCCACCCAGGGCTTCGGATGACCTCTCTCCATGACCTCTTGTGTTGTAGAGCACACCATGCAGGTAGGAAGAGAATAGTTCTCTCATACCATGGCAATAAGATTTTGCAAGCATCCATTGCTGAATAAGATAGCTATTGATTGCAGCAGAAAAAAATGAAGATTGTCAGAAGAACCAATTGGTCTGGTGGTTTAGGAACTCACCCAAGAGGCACCAGAATGAAAGGGACTTCAACGGGAATCTCTACGCTGCAAGTAAGTAAACCACCAAACTGCCAGTTCATTTGCAACAAACCATGCTCAACTTTTCCCCATGCTACTGCTTGATCTTGTAAAATTCAATGTCTCTTTAACGTGCAGTTGGCTGTGGGTCCGGTGGTTGGCACCCACACAGCACGTCTCTGCCAGACAGCTCACCTGCTGCAACCTGTGTTCCCAAGCAAAAAAAGAAAAAGTCTGTTAGGATGAAAAGAGTTTTGTCGCAGAGTGCTCATTCTCAGCCCCTGGGAAACTTACTGTAAGCACCAGTTAAGCACATCACATGCACAAATTGAAAAATTGCACCTTCTCATTCAGTCTTGAATTCAGTCACCAAAACATTACATCTACTTTTATATCAGTCTTTTCAGAAGGGCAGAAAGAAAGCAAACAAATTATGCTTGTATTTTATCTTTTCAGTTGCTGTGAGCTGAAAACAGTGCTTCTTGCACTGTAAGTTGCAAACCTTCTTCCATGGATACAGTTGCAGCCTGGGTTTTGTCACTCCCGTGATGAAGGAGCTCTGCAAAAATAAAAGCATTCTTACTCCGGAGAGCGGTGCCTTAGGATGTGTTAGACAGGGTCTAGGCAGAACAGGATCAGAGTCATCAGAATGGAACTTGTTTCTAAATACATTGCTAAGAAGATTTTTGTACAGTTATATGTTATGAATATGGCAAATACAGGCCTCATTAACGATAATTACATAACAGAATTAAAATCCTACCTTAATGTTTATTCACTGCTGACATTAAATTCTAGTTGGCAACATACTGTATAATTTCTCTTCCTTTCATATCTTGACGTCTTGCTAAAACTTGTCTTTGCTTCTCAGAAAGGAATTCATAGCTTCCGAAATACTCATGGCATTTTTCTGAGTATAAACTTATCTTGATTTAATATACTGCAGTCAAAAAATTGCAGAGATAAGGACATACCCTCCATGTGAATTGTTGTCAGCTCTCTCTCGCGGGTTGTTTCTGAAAAGGAGAAAGCTCTGTCATAGACTAAAGTGTGAGAACGGGTGTTGCCACTGTTTCATCTGAATATTACAACAAATCAGGAGTTCATTGAATTTATTCCTATGAAAGCAAAGGTTTAGGCAAATATATCCCTATTTCATTCACATTTTTCTCTGTAATAAAGAAACCATCAAAATCCTTTTCCTAGAAAATTGTCAGGTAGAATTTTTTTTTTTTTTAAAGCCTGAGCTGGACAGAATAGCTGCACAGAAAGATAATATCAGTGAACACTAAATAAAAATGTTTCATTCAAAGGATTTTTTTTCTCCATTAAGAAATGTAATCAGGAGCCTAAAATTAGTGGAGGTATTCAGTGAGCTAGACTTGAGTCTATCTTTATCAGAAGTGGTAAAAGCAGTATGATTTCCCTGTTAGCACCTAACAATTTCCCCGGTATTTATAATGTGTTGGAACTGCCATACTTTATATGAGAGCCATCTGATCCCAGTGAAGGATTACCAGCTTACACAAAATGATTTTTTGGCTTTGATGCAAACCTTTCTGTGGCATTTTCTTCTTTCTTGACCTATTCAAGAGGGGATGCATGCAACCAGGACATAGATGTGTAGATCTGTCCCCAACACTGGGGTGGGTGAATATGAGCCAAAGGACTGGGAAAACTAGCATTGCTTTTGCACGTCTGTCTCAACTTGGGAGTTCAAAGGTCCTCCCCCTGCCATGCTCCGATTGCAATCCATATGAATTAAGTTTTTAATCCAGCCCTGTTCCCACAGGACAGGTATTCAGTCTTACAAGGGTGTAATTTCAGCTACAAAGTACAGATCAGTGTGTGACAATGGAGATAAATAACCCCTTCATCTTTAGAGAGGATTTTTCCTTCCAAGATGGAAACCAAGTAACAAAGTGGGTCTATTTTTGCTTTTCCAGCTAGTTTTTTCATGATTTAAGGGGAGATTTGAGCTGATAATATTTTCAGTTTGGCATTCCTACTAGTGACCTCAGTGGGTCACTAATCACCCCAAGTATCACCCATTCTTTCAGGTCAGCAAGAGCCTCACAGGGTTGGCAAGAGCATCCTGAAAAAAGATAATTCTTTGTATGTAACCAGAATTTCCCTGTTTCAGTTGTGTCTCTTGCCTTTTGTCCTGTCCCTGTGTACCTCCAGGAACAGTCTGGCGCCATCCTCTCTACACACCCCACTAGGTGTTGAGGACAGCAAAAAGATCTCCCCTGAGCCTCCTCCTCTTTCATCATATGCTCCAGCCCCCTCACCAGCTTGATAACCTCTCCTGGACTTGCACCAGGGTGGAAATTAGTCCACCTTCTTCTCTCTTGATATTCACTTAAGTAGTAGTAAATGGAAAGGACACATGAAACGGGGAATAGGACATACTGCCAGATTTAGTGCAGGAAAGCACCCTGCTACTGCTTCAGTCTTGCTGGGTCGAATCTGATGTCAGCAGAAAATCTGGCAGGAGGAGGCAGTCCGTCAGAACCTTATTATTACCTGTAACCAGAGATGGACAGAAGGAAACATCCAGCCCATTCATGGAAGAGTTAATATGTGCGTTCACAAAGCATTCTAAGGCATCTTTGTCGCAGTTGCAGAGGAGCTGTTCACAGGGATCCCCAGAATCTGGAAATAATAAAATTAAAAAGTGAACAAGTTACTAGTGAAGTATCTTTTCCGCCTTCTGCTTTCTCCTCTCTCTAAAGTTTGTGCCTACATTTTTGAATGCAAACCTATTTATACTGTGCATCTTCACGTTAAACACAGTCGAGTTTCGTAGTCCAACACAGTTTGTTTTCAAAATGCCATCCAATGTAGCCTGGCATGGCTGGCAATAGAATTCTTGCCCGTGTCAGTTTATTTTACGGAGCAGTGAGGACTACAGAGCAGTGCTTTGCCACCTCCAGTTTTTCCATGGAAAACTTAACCCAGCCGATACTTGGTTTGACATTTCATGGACTTCACTAAAATGCTCCTCGTAACCTCAAGAAGTCATAGTCTACAAGCCAAGCCTTGCATGTAAGATGTGTTTTGCTCCTTATAAAGGATACAAATTAGTTTCCCATGAAATATTATTTTCCTACTTCAAAACCTTCTACCTTTCAGGGTTTAAAAAAAATATTGACCTTTCAGAGCTGTCACATTTTTGGTTCTCGTTTTTGATGGGGACAATTCTTTTTTTTTTTTTCATTTATTTGATATGGGTTGAACAAAATGTTTTCTGATTATTAAGGACGAAAAGAGCTTAAAAAGCACTAATCATGTTTAAATGCACTTGGACCTTCATGGATTGGCCTAAATAACAAAAATTTTTTAAATATGAAACAAGAAAAGGAAATCAGATCAGATTGTTGCTTAAACAAGCTGTAGGGGAATTGATTTGGGGATTCTGCTCTTCTATGCTGGTATCCTCAAATCATGTTCTAGCATTTAGTCTTTTCTCAGAGTCAATACTTGCTGAAAAATTATACTAAAAATGTTTAGGCATTAAAGAGCCCCACTCCACACTTGGCAGGACAGTGATAGTGTTCCATGGGGTAGCTCCTCTTGTAACAGCATGGTCCCTGCCCTCGTTGGTGATGCTGTTGTGTCTGAGGAGTGTATATGACCTTGTGAACAAAGAATTTGATCCCTCAAAATGGATACAAATCAGGCCTTGAGGCTTCAAAAGGGAAGCTTTCAAAAGGGAAGTTCAAAAGGGAACTGTTTTTCAGGTCTTTCCCCAGTATCCACTGCATTTCTGATGTGTGGAGATATCTCAAGCAATGCTTCGTGGTCCCACAAAGTCAGGGAAATCTCAGCAAGAGGCTGCCCATTAGAGAAGCCCTGTCAAGTTTAGAATTATTGGACTTCAATTTTCCTGCTTAGCTGGACTTTGATGCCTCTGCGTATTCCAATTTCCACTCACCCCTGAGCAGAACACTTAAGCCCTTAAAAATCCATACATGGAGGTGGTTTCTGCTTAATTTATATATGACTTTTGGTAGATACACCAGAATGAATGTTTTGGTCATGGTGAGGCTCCAGTATTACTCTCTTGAGATAGGTTAATCTTACCACAGGTCAGGTTTTCAGTCGAGCAGCTGACATCTGTAGAAATCTTTGCTGGATCCCATGTGCACTCCATCTCCATTGCTTCCTCATAGCATTTGCGGTGCTGGAAACAGCAGCTTAAAAACCGAAATAACTCAATAACTCAAAGTTCACACAGTTTCAGTTCAAGATCAGGCTGCAATGCTTTCGTGTCACTCTTACACAAGAATGCAAAAGATGCCAGAAGAGAAAAAGAGGTCCTTGGTGTGGTCCCGAGACACAAGAAAGGCTGAGTACTGCTTTTCGCAGAGTCAGTCTGCTCGGATAAGTACAGCCAGATGCAAAACTCAGTGGCAGGAACAGGTCTGTGTGCTGTGAAAGACCACACCTACAGCTCTGTCCTTCTACGGTACCGGAGTTCTTACAGCTCAGCTCTAGAGGTCTTGGCTCCAGCCCTGCCACAACTTTTCTCACTGCAGATTTGGAGAACTACACAGAACCCGGCACTCCAGGAGTGTTAATGCCTCTGCAACACCTTGTGAATCCCTGTGTCTCATTGAGACTATATAAATACATGCAGTGTTATCCTCTGTTTCTTGTGCTTCCTATTCTATGCAATAATCAGAGTGAAAATGCACCATTTCACCGTGGGAAGGAGCCATGAAATATTTTGTCACACTGGAGTAAAGCAGATTTCTCCCAGCACCACACAACAAAGGCGGTTAGAAACCTGGCGTTTTCCTACACCCCTGCTGTCATGCAAACCCCAAATGCCTGCATGACCACTTTAGCTGTGAATAGCAATGAAAAGCCAACTAAAACAACAAGCCCTTCATCAGTCCCCGCTTTTCTCCAGCTGTTTTTGAACAGGCAAGCTACCTACGCCTATATTACAGCAACGTCTGCGTGCACTGACATCAGCTATAAATGAGAAACACCACTAAAACACTCAGTCAGCATTTACCCCATAGAAGATTGTTACATAAATTAAGCAGGGGCTTGCTGTTAGATTTAGACTGAAATACACTCATTTCAGAGAAGTGGACTCTGAACATGGGTCTGGTATTGAATTGCCATTGGTCTTGACCATGCCGAATGCAAAGACAGCATGAACACGCAAAACAAGCATCTGCTACCAGGCAGGGTTAGCTTGCGATCACGATGTAAGGAGTTAACCTTAATTAAGCTCACGATGGATTTTTGTTAAAGACACAGGGAATGTGTTGTTACACATCACCGGCAGCCCTGCGTACGTTCTGAACTCTATGGTGGACAGAAGAACTCCTGCACTGATCAGAGCAGGGAACAAACACCTGCCCCTTGCAGGCTCCTTTCTAGGCTATGCATTCACTTTCTCACTTCATATATTTAGGAAGCATTTAACATTTAATCACTTACTACGTGAATAAATAATCAGCACAATATTTAATATGTGCTCACAACCAGCGAAGCTGTCCAAGTCCTAACCACGATCAGACTCTTGACCTGGTGAAAGACAGCAGCAGTGAGGTTTGCTCAGGTAGCCAGCAGAGGATCAAAGCTCATCGACAGCGTTAGCCCAGCTGATGAAGTTTCAAAGCTCAATTTCTCGCACTCCAGTGTCTCTGCTGCCTGTTACTGGTTTTGCTCCCTGCTTTAACCTGGACTGGGACACTGCAGGAAAGTACTGTACAAAGATGAAGGCAAATAGCATTCAGCAGAGAGGCCCTGATGGTTCCTCCACACCACAAATGCTACTGTGCCTTGTTGCAGAGGTCAAGCTGAAGTTTGTGAGCTCCATCAGAAGCAGGGTTTTAAACATACAGCTGATGAAATGTCTCAAGACACGCTCCTGTCTCTGCCTGGGTGTAGTGAGGTGTCAGCACCTGAAAGCTCCTCTAACTGCATAATTAGGTCTAATACATCCTCCCTGCAGTTCTTGTTTGTTTATAGCATCACAATTACATCAACACTTAATGCAACATTTAATTAGAAAATGTACTTGCCTTCTCTCTGTGAGCAGGGGATTGTAAGATATGGATGGCCCTCTGGGCACGCTTCTCTTTCCCCATGGACTATGGAGGTAGACTAGGCTCCTAATTTAGATATAACAATTAGCTAATCTGGGAAATGGGAAAAGGTTGGGCTTATGGGCACAAATATTTTCTAATGCCTTAAAAACCTACAGTTCAGCCTGTTTTTGTGGAACAGAAAAGGCAGTGACAAAATCTGAGGTTTGCAAAACCATTTTGCAATGCTGTGGGAACTGTGTCTGAAAAAGACAAATAGCAGCCACCTGTTTGGAGGCCTTCTTGAACCAAGGGCATATCTGTGTCGGTGGCAAAACAATAACCGGTCTCCATTTACTGCAAACTACACTGGGATTGGTGTGCTGCTAAGGAAACCTCACCGCAGGACTGCTAACCAATTTGTAAACACAAAGTGACTCTGTGGACGGTTCTCAGGACAAAACTGCTGATAGGTGGTTCTGCTGTTTCTATATTTATGCAGCTCAGCATCAAAACAAAGCTGAGTGAAGCAAAAGCCCAGGTGCTCAGCTCTTCGGGTATCAATCCATTGATCTGACTCGAGCTCTCGTTTCAGCGTGTCATCACAATTGTTCAGAAAACCTTTCATAAGAAGTCCCATGGCTTTCTTCCAGTAGCAGGGTTAGATCTTCATTTTCCCAGCCATGCCATTCTGGAAAGTGGATGGATTAATTTCCATCTAGCTATAGGCATTAGGCTGTTCTAAGCCTGTTTTCACTCGGGGAATTAATGCATTACATTACATTTTGGAAAAGCTTTTTTCTGTTTAGACATGGATGTATCTTGATTGTCTTTGAATTTCTTTTCATGCCTCCTCCTGGCATAAGTGAACAACCATTCGATTGTCCTGTCCTGAGAGAAGATTTTTTCTCACCCGCCCAGTCAGGGTCTGGGCAGCATCCCTCCAAGGCACAGAAGGAAGTTCGAATGGTTTTCTTCCTGGTCCATAGTACTGGCAAGAGCCATTGAGCTCTTCTCTGTGCCTGGATGCTCCAGCAGCTTACAACATCTGCATGTACACAGGTATTCAGGGCAAGATCTACTTAACCTCCTAACTGCCACTTGAAGTCATACTGAGCTGTAACCTGATTCTGTTGATGCTTAAATCCCTCTCAGATGCCAACATTTTCATTATAGTCCACTATGAACTTACACTGCTGATGTATTACACAGCTCCCAACACCAAGAATTTGGAGAGATTGTAAACCCACTAAACTGCTCAGATTAATGCTCTCCCACTCACCTTATTAACAGGGCCTCCAGTTTTTGGAACCAATTTAAATGCGAGACAGAAATCCCCAGTACAAAGAAATGAATGAGGTTTTGTTCACATAAGTCTGTTCGGAATTCAGAGACCTCTGGGTAAGATATGTCAAGGAGATGGGTATGGTGTTAACTTATTCTGCTGCATTAGTGGCCACTCTTTGCAACCCGTTTAAACCTGCTGTGCCATCAGAGTTGCACTGGTGGAATGATATGCAGGTGTGGGGGACTCCACTTTCACCTGTAGGATGGGAGTAGTTCTCCACATTGAAGTGTGGGTAAATAGAGAGAGACTCCGAGCTATGAGAAAAAAGAAGCAAGTGGATCATCATGGGCTGTAGATTATCACTACCTCGATTTCATTTGTTTCCAAGTCATGCCATAAGGCAACTGTTATGGGGTGTTGGCCCAGCAAAAAGATAGTGCTCACCAGCAGGTAGGAGTAACACAAGACAGGGCTGATAAACCAGACAAAGTTATCTTTTGTAGGTCATATCAGATATTTATGTTGCAAGTGAGTGATGACGAGATTAAACAGAGCTGGGTAGTGTGGGACTTGCATACTCTTTGAATAAATCTTCTAATTTTTACAACTGTCCTGAAATCATTTCGGCAAATGTTACACTTCAGGTCATCAGAGCATGAGGGTGCTGACAGCCAGTCAGGGCAGAAGAGGACATCTCATGGATATGACTTACTCATCAGCTTCATCCACGGGGAGCCCTTCCATCTCAAATCGGCAGGAGCAACCATAGTCTTCAAAATCCCTGGGACAGAAACCAGTAACACACTTCATTTTGTTCACAAAGTTGAGCAGAGCAGGGAAGTTAGTGAAGATAGACTGTAACCAGGTGAAGTGAGAACCCAGGCAGTCTGGAAATAGAACAGCCACAAAATGCATGGTAAACGGAGGTGAGCCAGGTGTGGGTCACCCATGGGTGACGTTCATGTGAATGCAGAGCCTTAGCAAGGCCATAACACAGGGACATTGAGCCATGCTGGACACTCAGCAGTATTTAGTATTGTAATAGTCTTTGGGGAAATCTACAGCATCTAAAATGCCTGTTCATTTTCGGTATAGAGAAAAGCAAAATCCACGGGATTTCTGTTCAGTGCACTAGTACTACTGGAACACATACTTACCAAAAAATAATGCAACACTTTCCACATTTTGAAAGACTCCATTGAAGAAAGTGGCATTGTCTAAATGAAAAAAAATAAACAAACCACACTTCTTTTTAAAAAAATTAATGACAAGAACTGTCCCCAGACTGCCCCTGGTCATGCTTCAGTTGTTAAACCATTTTGAAATATGAGTTACCAGCTATTTGCTAACAGCACAATTCCCTGCAATGCTTCTGGAGTACGACTGGTTCCCCACTGCCATGCAACATTGCAGAAAGTAAAGCTTAAACCATTCTTACTCAAGATTCTTTCAGGTGTATCAAGAAGCTGTGGCAGGAATGCTGGCAGCTCCAATTCTTGGCCACCTAACTCAGCAAACAAATTCGAGAAGAAAAAGATTAAAAAATAAAGAAAAAAAACAACAAAACAGAACATAACTTCATTATGACATCACAGGTATCCTTCCTAGACTAGCAAGCTGATTTATCAAAGCCATGAAACACTTACTTAGCTCCACTGGCACCCAGGAAAGCCCAGAAGCATACTGGCAAGTCACACGGACTTCAGCTTAAAAATCTCTCTTAGCCTTAGGTATTGCTAGTGAGGATGTGCTAACGCTTGTATTCCTGCGCTCTTCTGAACAGGGACACAGGGATAAATCAGTAGAATTGTATAAAATCGTTTTAGTTTCCCAACTACTTTCATTGTCCCAAACGTTTCCACTCTGTAACCCTGTGCTCTTCACTTCTTTGAATTCAAGAGGTTTTGTTTCTGAGTCCTTATTGCCTATTGCTTGGTTGCCTCTCTTCCTATTACTATTTCTTTCTTATCTCTCTTTCCTTTTGAAGATGCTGTGGTATATCTTCCTCAGCATTATTTTTTTCCTGTTTCTCATGTCCTGAATTGGGGTGAAATCTAATACTTGTTTTCTCTCACTGTTTTTATCCCCTGTTCTTAGGTATTACTTTAGATTTATTTAAACTTGACTTTTTTTTTTTTTTAATAGTAAGTCAAGGGTATTTATTGGCTCAAGGATCTAAAAACTGAAGAAAAAAGTGCTGTTAAATTCATGGCATAGTTTATGTCTCAGAATATTTGACATCAGGAAAGCTGTCCATTTACTCTATGAAAGATTCTAGGAAGGAGCTGATAGTTATCTTTCTAAACTGTTGCATTTTCCTGCAGCAAATATAGATGTAAGAGAGTAAAACAGAGTAGTGGGTTTTTCAGATAGAAGGCTTAACTCTATGTTTAACAAAGGATTAGGAGAAAACAGGACTTATTCTTAGATCATATATAAGGGCCTTCTCAGGATGTCTGCATCTTTTGTGAACAAGATGTCCATGATGATGGTCGTATGCCTCCAGCAATTCATTTCTCAAGTTTATTGGCAGAATATGCATACGGGATTGGTATGGGATTGAGGGAGGTAGGAAGATGTGCTTCACAACGAAAAGCTTTTAGATGAACAGCAGTCCATCAGAAGTGTCCTTCATTGCAGCAGGTCTGAAGGGAATGGATGGCTTTCTGCAAACCAGGAAAGGTCTCCTAATAAAAGATGGCCCTTTCACAGAGCTGGAACAAGGCTGTTGAAAGCTTGACAGCCATGAGGAATTCAGTTTCAAGCAAAATAATGGTGTGCCTTGCAAAATAAATAGCATTGAATGCTACATATTTGTACACATGCTTGCTAAAAAGAAAAAACTGTCCCTCATTTTCTGGCTTAAAGCCTGTATTTCCTCTGCAATGACAAACACCCGTTCCCCAAGCTGTGTTCTATCAAGCACATATAGAGTCAGGTTTTGACATGCTGCATAACACCATGACTCAAACTCAGTGTCTGTGGATGAATAGCCATTGATAATTTAGTCCTTTCAGCAAAATTTTGAAAAACATGACAATCCCACAAGGCTGAAGTGAGACAGAGGAAAGAATTGATAAAGCCACATGACAGAACTGCTGGAAGTTGTGATTGCTCCAGCATCCTTCATTTGCACTTAGTTCTTCTCAGCAAACTTCATTTGCACACACTCAGTTAACACATAGATGTTTGAAGCTCCCCTGGAGAAAAATGTCTGCTACAGCGTCAGCAGCTTGGTAAACCTTTGGCTCTTCTAGTCCTTTAATTACTAAGAAGGACATTTCTAATTGTCACTAAGTCAAGATCGATGAGCCAATGTTTGCTAACAAGATTACTAAATTTTCTTTAAATTGCAGGGGGGGAGGGACAAAGAGAAAATACTTTCGCAATGAATTATTCTCTTTTCTTCTTTTGCTATCATATGATTTGGGGCTATTTGTCCTATGTCATTCCCTGTATAGCCAGTGAAAGATTACACTACAAAAATCAATCCTTTAAACCTCAGAAGACCCTGGAGAGGTCAACTTCTCTCGCCTCTCTAAAACTTGCTAAATGACTTGCCACCTGTCCTGAGGAGACTTGTCTGACATGTCAGCTCTTGGGCTTTCCAGTTGTGCAGCTTCTCCACAGAATTTCTTTCAACATTCAGATCCATGTAAAAATGTTTCTGGACTGTATCTGTGTTGTTGCTACTCTGACAATGCTTTTCTGAAGTGTATTCTGAAAAAAGCCCGTCAAAACAACATTAATGCACCTCCAGTTGTTTTTTGCAATTCTGGCTAATTAAAATGTTGTCATATGGACACAGTCATTATAATCCTTGGGGAGCAGAAAATTTGACTGTGCCAGGAAAAGTCAGAGTGCAGCAAACCCAACCTATTTAATTTATTCAAGGTAAATCGCATTAGCTCCTCACAAATGCTAGTTGATGCACAGATATTTGCTTTAGTCTTGAAGCAGAGATCAGCAGAATAGATCCCACACAAATATAAACCAATAATCCTCTCCAAACCTGAAAATTGGTAACATTTTAAATCTTTGTGCTCAGATTGTACTTAGCTGGGGGAAAAGAATCTAAAAACTGTGGCCTTCTGAGGTTTGGGGGGAAATCTCTGTTAAATGTGATGTCAGAAAAATTTCTGAGCATCCAGATATTTCTAAGTGCACTAGATATTATCAATATATATAGTGCCCTTTACATCTGAGGACTAAATACCCCTTTATTTTTTATGAATAAACAGTGTAGGTATTTTGGCATTCTATCACTGAAGTGGGAAATTCTAATATTCTTACTGATTTCTATTTGTATAGTAGGAGTTTTAAGGGTCATCATCATTGATATATTTTAGCCCATGTGTTTTGTGTTAGAGATGTTTCTTTAATGACTTCTAACGCGTGCAGCCCCTTAGCAAAGAGGCAACTGGTGAAGTTGAAGTAGTTCAGTGCAGAATTTTGTCTAAGCCAAGGTGCCGAACTGTCTTTTCCCTTTAGAAATAACTCCATGGAACGACCAGAAAAGGTGTTAGACCTGCTAAGAGCTCTTCTTTTCACCTGCACACTGCTACACTTCGTGACATTCCTACACAGCGCAGGGACTGCAGAAATTTGAAATGTTTGCCCATGGCTGTCATGGGGAAGCTCATTCACACACGACAATATAATCTGCAGAGTTATATGAAGAAAAAAAAAACAACTATTCATTGTAAAATTTGGAGGAGGAGCTTTAGTTGAACAGGAGTTATATGTCAGAATGCGCTGATGGTTTGGAGAATTTAGACAATACAGATGTATTTAATGAGTAGAATCTCCTTATAAGTAACTTGTAACTTACAGTCTAAGGGATTTAAATAATGACCAAATGCTAGCAGAAGGGAAGTTGCAGTTTTTTGGTCATATTTTTAAGCCCACTAAATGTTTCTTGCTTCACTACAAGTCCAGAGAAAAAGATGTTTCATAAGTATGCAATAGATAAACTTATTTGATTTGGGTGTTCAATAACTAGGTTTGAGGGGACAGAAGGAGTGCTTCTGAAGGATTATTTCCAAATGCACATGCTTAAATTAGTATTCAGGCATAAATGTCAAATGATGATAAAAATACATTGACACTTACCGCTGTACAACACCATTGACATAGACACCAGCAGAATTACAAACATTTCTAGTTTAAGCCAAAGACAAGAAGTCGTACAGCAGACTGGTATGCCTGTTGAGTTAAATAAGATATTAGGCAGAACATTAACTCTTGCATCTGGGAGTGGGAAGACATCAGCTTAGAAAATCATTCTTTTGTAACCTGACCAGATTTCTGCTTGATGCAATTCATTTTTTACCCTTGTCATAGTAAATGCATGTATTACAGCAATGCTGAGGCTTATGTATCCCTCAGATTTTACCAATATCCTCTATAAACCTGACTAATAATATTTATTTTGGTATTGTTTTAGGTGAGTCCACAGGCTCTGCCAAAGTACCATAGACAAGGAAAGTCCATTTAGCAACAAAATGGTGTACTTCAAATTTTGTTTGTTTTGCAAACGGTTTTCACATCTTACTTGATCTAACAGCGCATTTGAACAATTCTTCACATTATATTTAGATGCAGATATTGTGAAATTCCATGTAAACGAAAAGACATTCTGGGATTACTTCTATTGAACAGAGTTAATCTGCAATCCATGATATTAGTTTGATTCAAATCACAAAAATGACTCTTACTTCATAGTCAAACATTTACTTTAACCTGTGTTGAGACTGATCTAATATGTCATATATTTTCCAAATGACAAACACTATATTGTTCGGAGATCTTCAAGTTCTAGGTGTGCTTGTCCTTGCAGAAAGGTGTGTGAAGAATTCTTCTGAAGCTAAAATCCTTGCACTAGTATTCATTAAATGACAGGTAATAGATTGGTTTTGAACAACAGTCACCTGTTAGTTACCCTAAATTTAGAAAGACTTTCAAAGTATGGAGTATGAAGTTTTTTAGCACCAAATAAATTAATATTTATTTATCAGTTTTGCAATATGTATCTACTGTTGATTATCTGCTCCCCTAAGGTCAAATATAGCATTCATTTGTATTGAAAAATCTTGTAATATTTCATGAGGAAGTGAAGTTATAAACCTAACAGCTTTAAATATTTAAAGTCTGCTATCCCAAATCTCTTACCTACACTTTAGTCTACAACTCCACAGTCCCAAACAGCTTATTCTACTTTATTTTCCTCCTGATTCCTGTATTATAGAGTAGATCTAGAAAGGCTTACCTTGAGGAATATTATTCGAAAGCAGTTGAATGGAGGATAAATGGATTTCAACAAAGTCAGTACTAAGTTATTTATACCCACTTGGATATATACCTCACCCATGTGATCCCTTCCTTTATCAAACCCACTTCAACATTTATTAATTAATTCTTCCAAGAGATTCCTTAGAGTCATTATGCCTGCAGTGTATCTTAGTAATATAGCTCCAGCCATGTAAAGGACCTATACTGAGAAGTCTGTTCTGCAGGAGCATTCACCCTATGGTAACTTTCCCTAATACTCTTGGCTGTAATTAAATAACAATCATCTCATTGTTATTAATCACTTACAAAATCTCTAGGGCATGTGAATATGGCTTTAATAGCTTACAAGAGGTAGTGTTCAGTGATGAAAGATGAGTGAAAATTTATACAGCTTTAAACACTGGCATTCCTCAGGTTTGATAAGGCTGCTCTCATCTATCTGCGGTGGCTCCGATTCAAAGCTGAGTGAAATCCAGGGGAAGGTTAAGTCAATGAGCTTTGGGAAGGCTTCTTCTCATTGGGAAGGTGTGCTTTCTGCCAGGGTCAGACACAGCTACCCTTCAAAGATATCATCAACAAAGGCAAACTATCCACTGAGTTTTAGCATGGAGAAGTGATGTCTGACATATTTGGAACTGTAAAAATACAGAACAAAAGTCTTGGCTCCTCCACGGCCCTGTGAACTACATTGTCTTCTGAAAGGCCTTTGACACCGTCTCACATAAGACCTTCATAGAGAAGCTGTTGCTACATGGGCTGGATGAGCCCAGTGAGGTGGGTTGAAAACTGGGTGGCGGGGCCCAGAGGGTGGTGGTCAGTGGCGTAAAGATTGGTTGGTGGCCAGTGACTAATAGTGTGCACCAGCAGTCAAGTGTCAAGTCTTGCTTAATATCTTCATTAATGATCTGGATGCTGGGCAGAGAGTCCCCTCAGCAAATTTGCAGCTGGCATGAACTGGGAGGAGGGGCTGATACACCAGAGGGTCATGCTGTCATCCAAAGGGACCATGACAGGCTGGAGAAATGGGCCAACAGAAGCTTCATGAAGTTCAACAAGAAGAGCAAAGTCCTGCACCTGGGGAGTTACAACCCAGTGTGCCAATATATACTGGGGACCACCCATCTGGAAAGCAGCTTGGCAGAAAAAGACCTGGGGTCCTCGTGGGCACCAAGTAGAACTTGAATAAGCAGTGTGCCCTTGCAGCAAAGAAGGCTAAGGGTATCCTCGGCTGGATCAGGCAAAGTATCGCCAGCAGATCGAAGGAGTGGATCCTTCCCCTCTACTCACCACCGGTGAGGCTGCACCTGGAGTACTGTGTCCAGTTTTGGGCTCCGTGGTAGGACACAGACATGGACAAACTTGAGACAGTCCAAAGCAGGGCCACAAAGATGATTAAGGGACTAGAACATCTCTCATATGAGGAGGGGCTGAGAGAGCTGGGACTGTTCAACCTAGAGGAGGCTGAGGGGAATCTCATCAATGTCTAGAAATACATGAAGAGAGGGTGAAAAGAGGACAGAGCCAGACTGTGTTCAGGGATGCCCAGGGATGTGAAAAGAGGCAGTGGGTACAAACCGAAACACAGCTGGTTCCCTCTGAACATCAGGAATCACTTCTTTACTGTGAGGGTGACCGAGCACTGGCACAGGTTGCCCAGAGAGGCTGTGGAGTCTCCCTCCCTGTCTCCTCTTTTGTAGATATTCCAAAGCCACCTGGACATGGTCCTGGGCAACTGCCTCTAGGCGGCCCTGCTTGGATGGGCCAGGAGGTAGACCAGATGACATCCTGACATCCCTTCCAGCCTCAACCATTCTGTGATCCTATACCCATTCAGTACTGACATGTTGCCAGTCACACCATTTCTGTGACCAACCCTATCAAGGAACTTTACAGAAGGGTGAAACGTGGGAGAAATTATGCCTTAATGGTAGGAAAATTCATTTTCATGTGACTTTTGGTGCTTCCAGTTGGAGTCTCCCGGGATTGCCCAAAATGCATTTTTACTGCCTTGATGGACATTTTCAGCCTGACAAATCAGAATGAGCTTGACTGGGCATAATAATAAACACGAGCCCTCTGAGATATTGATTTGCCCATATGCCGCCAACATTTCTGTACTTCTACCAAACATGCCCAGAGGCTTTGCAGGAATGAAAACCTTGGCATATGAAAAATCTTTTATTTTTTTTGAGGGCAGCCAAAGTCTTCACATTTTTCACGGAGCCTTGCTTTTTCATTCCTTCTCTTTTTTTCTGTAGCTTTTCTCTTTAATTTTCATTATTCTCATGGGAAAGCCGAACAGTAAGTCTTAAAACAACTATGACAAGAAGGTTGCCATTCAGGACAGGTGCCGTTAATCTATTCTCAGCTCCTTCCACAAGACACCCATAGCTGTGTGGCACCTTCTAATTCTCTCCCCATGAACATGCTTGAGCTGTAGATCTCAGCCCTTTCCAAGACCATAGAGTGGAGACAGCTGTGACCTACCCCCAGTGCCAGGCACAGCCTATCATGCTATAGAGAGGTTAGCACTCTGTCCAAGAACCTGTGTTCCTGCAGGAAAAACACAGAAGAATTTATTATAAACACGAAAGTGTCCTTTAGCATGGAGATCAGAGTCGATTAAATTCATTAAAATAATAACAAAGCAATGTTTTTGAAGGGGAGCCTTTCCAAAACTGTTTTTCTGTTGATGTCAGTCTTGTTATTCAAAACTAAAAAAACCCAGATAGTCAAACTGACTTTAATAATTGTTTTCTCCCTTTATGTTCTTGTTTTCTTGTCCTTCTTCCTGAGTCCTCAGAAAACTTACTGATAAAAATTCAAGAAACAATATAGATTTTTTGTTTCTAAATCATGTCTTCAGGCTTTAAGATGTTTTTATGAGATTTAAAAGCTACAGTTGCACAGAGGTGTCATTCACTCAGGTCTTCACAGTGGAACAGATCCTGCCTTGGGTAAGGAGAGGTGCTGCAAAGCGAGACCTCTCCACATCATTGAAGTACTGGGGTCATGTTAATATTCCCAGTGTATACATTCACTGTATCGACATTCCTATTTCTTCCATGGGCCCAACTTTCAATATCAACTGTAATCAGTACTACACCCATCTGTCCTGCTCTTTGATATGACAGGAATGCTTCCGTCATGCCACTGGGCACAACAGTGAAGTATTTTGGGAAGGGGCTACTGCATCCCCCCTCTCCCTGCAGGCAGCATTGCTTAAGGTGTTACCTTTCTCTTTGGCTTTGTATTACTTTGAACACATATTTCTTCAGTGAAATATCAATGTGCACTACTTATAGCTCAAATAATCTTTTTTTAAATATTAATGGCTTGATGATGTACTTTGTGTTGATAGTAGCAGCATATTGCCGCAGTATAGCAAAATATAGGATCTTGCAATTTCTTTGGTAATTTTTTCATTTTTTAGAACTGGCTTTTAGTTCACCAGCGTTGCATATAAGGAAGGATATGATTCTTGATGAGCTCAGACAAATATATCACAGAGTGAGAGTACAAAAGATGTGAACAATTTCTTGGTCAAGCTCTACACTAGATGAGTTGCTGAAGTAAAGGGAAACTCTTGATTTGGAATAATGGATAATCTGCATGTGTTTAACATCAGGAAAAATCCTTCTTGTCTTCAGTATTTCGGGTTGCTTGTAAATTATTTTATATGTGTTCATTTTTATTACTTTATCTTAATTATAAATAAAACTAGAATAAACTATTTGCATTCACTAGCCAACCATATAAATAACCTTACAAAATACAATTTTTAAAAGCTTTTCAATGTTTTTATTGCAGTTACATCACTGGTATAAAATACATCTGTTTTTACACATTAGTTTTACAATGCCTTGGAAGAAGACACATTTCTAGGTTAACATCTGGTTAATAGCTTGTCTTGTTACAAATATTTGTAAATAACATGTTGCATCCAGACTTCTACACCGAGAAATGAAAGAGACAACTAAAACTGCCACCAATCTTCCAATTTGCAGTAAAATTCCTCAGTGCTCTAGACCGACGTACAGATGTTTTTAAGGCATTTTTGTTTTAATGCTGGAAGAACATAAGAAAACAGCCATCATAAGAGGTTTTACGAGGAAAATATTAAAAACATATATGAAGATTAAATAACCTTTTTTTTCCATGCCTTAAAAAATTGTTATCAGATAAAGCAGCTCTCTGATGAAAGACAGCAAATACTCTGTGGATATCTAAAACACTTTGTTATAACTTCATAAGAATGTATGTAGAGATATAAAGAGAAAACACACTTACTGTGGGAATAAGCAACTCTTTTGACTTTTTCACAGATATAACTTGCATTTTTCAAGAACCAGGAATAGTATTCCACACAGTACCTAAAGGTATACTTAAAGTTAGGAGAGTAGTAGCTTATTATCTTTCATAAACACAACAGTACGCACATCATAGCGCTAATATTGAATATGGAAGTAAAAAGCTAGACTCTGACCTCAACGATGTCATTAGATATTTGGAAAAATTCAGCTGAGCTGTATTCACTTAGTTTGAGTACTGGAAGCCAGATCGGGTATTGATCGTTGCACTGGTGACCCACTGGGGTCTCAACCGGTAGCCCCAGACTCTCAAAAATAAGCAGTGGTGATTGAAAATTGTCATTTGAAAGAAGCTCAGTAGAGTATTTTAAGCAGAGAGAGAGAGAAACTAGTGCCAGGTTTTACCTCATGGCTTCCTTTCTGGAATGTCTTCTCTGACCAACACAGAGGCACAGCTGAAAAAACCTACACAGCTCCATCACACAGGGATTGATCTTTTGCACTACAAGAGTGGCAGGAGGTGAGGTCACATGGGACGCTTTGAGGATTGCCTGCGGACACCCTAGGAAAAAATACAGCTCTGAGCTAGTTCAAGTACTTGTCCCATTAAATTTCTTGCACGGCCTTATCTGGGCTATGACAAACATTCGGATTAATAAGCTCATGCAGGTATCTTAAAATCAAGTCTGAGTGAGGCAGATAATTAAAAAGAAAACAGCACATAGCCTGGAAGTTGCTTGAGTGAAAGCGCAAGTACTCAGTTCAATTTATTGTTGTTTAACATTACTGGTTAGTTACTTAAAACCACGTTGCTTTTATTTATCACAAAAGTAAGGAAAAACTCTAAAGATGTAATTTATTTGTACTTACCTGTTTAGGTAGATGTTCAGTCACCACTGAAGCATCAGTTTTCCACAGTGAAAAACAGCAAGACAAAGAACAGCACTGTACACTTATTATATTTGATATTTTCTATGTGCATATGCTACTTTAATGAAAAATTCACTTCCAGTTCTGCTTGCTTCCCTACACCCACCTTCTAAATTGGAATCCTAGATTAAATATGACTGAACTAATAAACAGACTCTCACTGCTCTCTCCGTCACTTTTTTTAGCCTGATTAACAAAATAAACATGATTTATGCAGAAGTTATTGCTTTCCCTCTATCCATCTCTCTGTCTGTCAGTTTTCCCCTTCTTGCTTGTAGTGACTTGAATAATCAGCTAATTTCAGCTCATCGTTTATGGATGGGTAAAGACCCTCTGGATAAATACATCCCTACAGGTGTCATGAAAACTGACAAGTAACTGCAGGAGAAAAGCCAATTTTTGCCTGCACTGAGGGGAAGGTAGGAATAATTTCTCTATTTTACTATTTGTTCACTAGGAGCCAGCTGGTTAATCAGTGTTTTTTCCTTCAAGTGATGGCCGTTATATTACTTTAACTTAAGAAAAATGGAAGGAAATGGCCTACCTGGAGACTGACTCCCTCTTCCTCTGTCTTGAGCCAACTAAAAGTAAAATATCTAGTTTACTCTGTTCATTGAATATTCTGCAGCCAGCAGCAAGAAATAAATGTTTGCACACCAAACATTCCATCCTGCAAGCAAATGCAGCTGTGCCAGACTGCAGAAGAAAACAAGGCTACAGAATAGGTGATGGCAGCTTATAACAAAATCCTGAACTGCTGCAGGGTTTGTCAGTGTCAAACACAATCTCTCTTCAGACTCCCTTTCTGTTATAGGAAAGAGAAAAGAAGTCAAGGTGAAAATGGGGGGAAAGGAGAAAAGGTAAGGCAAAATTGAAGCTATTTTCAAATTTTCAGGACTTTTCTTTATCGTATTAAGAGAAAAACCTAACATTTGTCATAGTCTTGACTTCTCCAGTCTATTACCTGTCACACATCATCTTGCACCTCAGCTACCTGTTGTGCTGTGATGGGTCAGAATCAAAGGAGTGGCTAGAAAAAAACCTTGCAATATTTGCAATATGCTAAAAGCCTACCAGGGCATGGCTAAAATAGGTGTGTAACCACCTTTACTCTGCATATTTGATAACGGTGCTCTGCAGAAGAGATGCTGTGTGTGAGGGCACACTGGGTCGCGGCAGTGAGGCTGCCCGCCCTGCAAGGCATCCCATCTGACCCTGGGGACCTGCATGCACGCACCCCATGCTGTCCCCTGCAGACAACAATCATGCCAGAAGGATGACTCCCCTACACCAGCACTCCGGAAAATAAGGGCCATCCCTGCAAATGCCACATTGGGGTTCTGAAAAGATAACTGGGGAGCAGACTGTGAGAGGGAACATTTTGCATGATGTGGGTGTCCCCCTCACACGCCTGCGGTGGAAGAGCCCAATAGTGCAGAGCGAAGGAGGCTGCAGTGTGGTTGTCAACTGGTTTTTCCATTTGTGTAACTAGCAGCAGGCTTTGGCCACGTGTGGATAAACTGCCTTACCTGCAGAGTATAATCCCCTTAGACAGCATAATTGCATTTCCAGGTTCAGATGTCTCACGTGCTTTATAGCTTTGGGCCAGCTTATGTTATGCGATAGGAGAGGTTACAGAGGTTAAATTTGGACTAATGAAATTCTGTTGAAATAAGTTTGAGCCATCTAGTGCTGACAAGAAGTTTAATATGAAATGGCATTCATGGGCAGGAGGAAAATAAAAGCTCTGCCAACCTGAAAGAGAACACTGTGAAACTATTCCTCTTCTGTGAGCGCTTGCCCAAGGTAGCAGGAGTCGTGGAGGAGTAACAGGCAGCCGCTTGCAGCTCCCAAAGTCACGAGCACCTCTGAAAACTGGTTGTGTGTCAAAGGCACTACACAAATAGCAGAGTAATAGGGGTGAGCAAGAGGGAGACCCACTTCTCTTTCTCTTTGCAGTTTTGCATAAATGTCATTAGGCTGTGTCCGCCTAATAGCATTTGACACACCTTGAACTTTTTCCACTCGATGGCAGCAAAAATTATTTCTAGCTTTAATAAACATTCTTCATGTTAATAACCGAACAACAGAGCATGAGGCAATGAGGTTTTAATATAAGTTGTCCATGAAAAGTAGTGTTAGAATTGCTGTGAATGATTAAAGCTTGCTCAAGTCCACCCTCCAACAAATCTCAGTCTCCACCAAAGCAGGTGCTCGCTATCCTGCCTAACAGGTGTTAAATGTTTACTCAGGCTAAGTGTTTTGCCAGCAGAAATTCAGCTTCACCTAAATGTAAACTGAATGACTGCAATTTCAATGTGGATTCATCTATGTGGGAAAGACAAGTCAAACAAAAAACCTGAAAGTTAAATAAATTGCTTTGGTTTTTATTTTTTACAATTTTAAATTAGTGTTGCTTTGTATAATACTGTATTTAATGCTGAAATTCTCTTTCAATTAATGTTGTATTTAATTATATTTTGCTTGGATAATATATTCACATCTTATTGTTGAAATTAAAATTTTCAGTACTTCGTGTAATGTTTTGTATCTCTTCTGTAATAAATTTATTCTGTGAAATGTATTTTTTGTATTTGATTCATAAGCTCCTACGGATTTGGACTGAAATTTAAAAAATAATTCAAAGTAGGAATTTATTTTAGAACTTTTTTTTCTAAGAATTATCTTTCCTAATTGAGGAAACTAAGTCAGTCAAAAGAGACCAGAAAATGCAGGAACCACAGCTCTGAGTGCAAAGCTCTGCTTTTGTCTATTTGAAATTACCACATTACTGTCACGGGCAGAGGAGTGACCAATTTTTGCTGTAGTAAACAGACTTCTCCATTATTAACTCAATATCGCATCTCTTTGACACTGAGATTAAATTTTGTTGCCAGTAAAAAGCAATATTATGGCTACTGTGAATGAATCTGACTTACACTATCCCTCCCTGCATGCTCGAATATGCACATTTGCATAATTTATCAGTTGGCATTCACTTTTGTGATTTAAGAAATGACTTCTCGGAATGATGTCTCAGTCTTCAGAGCATTGTGGATGTCTTTCATTTCTTTGAGATCCCACTGTTTGATTTCTTTCCCTAAATGCATGATTGACATATACAGTAGACAGCGTCTGTCATGATGGTTTCTTGTAGGGATGCATTTAGTGACTCTGCATTCCCTGATCTCATTGAAATCCATGTTTCCCAGTCTTTTCAAAATGGACTGGTTCCCAGTCCTAGATTCTCCAGTGTCTATAGTGTTGCCCACCAGACAGCAATCGGCACATGAATAAACCCCGGACTGTGCACATCACAAGTCCAGTCACACCAACAGCTTCCAGTTGGCTGGCTGTTACTTAATTCTCACATCAACCTCCCCCAACACAAACAAGATTGCAGAGAACTTTGGTTTTGTGCAGAATTTTTGATGGATAGGAATCACCATAGCATGTTCTTCTTCTCGCAATCAAGGTAAGAAGATCCAGTTCTTCTTAGACTCTTCTCTTAACACAATCAAGAATGTCAAGAGATTAAACTATATTCATGTGACATGACATTGGCTCATTTTCTTCATACAACCAATGTATGTCTTGCAGGGTAAGACATATCCATATCTATCTTGTCTGGTATTTCCAGCTCTTTAAACAGAAGTAAAATGAGAGAAAGATCAATAAAAAAGATATTTGGCTTCTTATCTCCACAGTTCGAAATGCCTCTTACATCAAGAACTGCTCCTTGGCTCAGCACCAATGAGTTTTCTGCTTGGAAGCATGTCTCAGTAGGTACTTTCTTTACTGCAGTGTTCTCAGGCCTCCCAGGCAACAGCTTCCTCCCCCTCTTCCCTGACAGTACCCTTCTGCAGGGCTTGGGTTTGTATGATCACTTGACACTGTTGTCAAAGTTTGTTTTTCACGGTCAGTATTTTTAACGCTGATAATATTATTTACTTCTGAAAAAGGATGCCCCACTGAGTCTTATGCTCTCAAATGCTTTCTTTTCTAATAGTATGAGTAAAACAAAAATTAAAAATATAAAAAAAGGAAGACAGGCAATCCAACATATTGTGATAAACTCAGTCAACCAGAACAGGACTGGGAACACTGAAAAACCTGATCAAAATCAGCAAAAGCTACAAAAAGTAACAGTACAGGATCCTGGTCTTGGGTTGCTGCAATAGGCAACAGCAGCAAAACCAATGGAAAAAGCAAATGAGACCAGAACTGTGAGACACTACTGCTCACCTAGTATGTGATTATTCCCAATGACAGAAAAATTGAAGATCTGTGAAAGAAACTTTCTTTCTGACTCAAATGTGTTTACCCCTCAAAAGAAACCTTTTACAGACAAGTGTTGGAATTCAGCAGCGAGCTGTGAGAAGTCAATAGTCAAAGTATCATTAGAAATGGTGAGATTAGCAGGGAACTCAGGCCAGAATATGGATTTTAAGCCTCCAGGTAACCCCAAAATAAAGACCTGGGGGTCGCCTGTGTGGAGCCAGGCAGCTGGCTGCATCCCTGATGCTCGGGATCAGCTCCACTGGCAGAGAAGGACCACAAGGCCACAGTTTCCCTTCATGCAAAAACCTGCTGGCGATGCTCAGTTTTTCACTTTGCCTCTCCTGTTTTGACAGGCTAACTGCCAGCAGCAGTTTTCTCTTCCTTAGGCTTATTAGAAATCCATATCAAAGTCTGCCCTTCTGGCATTGAATCAGGTCCAGTTTTTCAAAGGATATAACCTCTTACTTAATACTTATATGTAAACACAGTTTTATTGCCAACAGGAGTATATGACACCTATAAGTGGAGCAGCACATTGTCATGCATTTACCATGCTGAGATCTTAAATTCTAACTCTTTATTTTGGTGCTTAAAGAAAAAACTGAGCTTTCCTGAGAATCTAGCTCATAATGATCCTTCTTTAGCCAAAGAGTAAGTCTACAGTACTGTAAGTTTAGGACAATTGCAGAGATTTCATGTGGCACGGATTGACTTAATCATCTGTACCAACAGGGAGATTTAAAGCATGAAACTTTCTTTTGCAATAAGTGAATTTTAAAATTTTCCAAGAGCTAATCCATGTTAAGATTGACACACGGAGTACACAGGTTAATTTTATCAAGGCGGTACAATTTACATTTTGAATGTCCAATTTTATATGATTCACAAACAACTGTGGAAGCAGTCCCTTATACATTTTGAGTGTTTTACATATGTAAGATGTCACATAAATTAAACATAGATGTTGTTTCTGCATGGGAAAATTTACATAATGATACATTTTCAAACGTATTACTATTTTTGCTTCATGAAGTGCAGCTACTTACTGGTAGCTGAGTAGAGCTTCAAGGTCATACCAGGCCTGTAGGGTGGTGTAGACAGAACTGGGGAAGGCAAATCTGAAGGAGAGAAAAGAATGTAAGTTTCCTTGACATTTTAACAGGAAAAAAGTAAAGGAAGGTTGATTGATAGAATAACAGAAAAAAAAAAAAGCTGGTCACAGACCACTAACACTTATGTTAACACTGATGTATAAATACATTCACAGTCACCTATTTCTGTATATATTATGTTCTATTTCATAAACGTCCCAGCTGACACACTTTGTTATTATCCCAGATCAATCTCACCTGGCTCTGTTTGCATCAGTTTGCTGGTTTCTTGAGGCGACAACGTCTGCATCCGAAGTGCATACACGTCAGCTGTGGGAACAGAAAGACACACGCTTCATGTTATCCAGGATATTTGTTATTTATCTGTCTGCTGAAAACTGCCATATACGAGACAGCTCAACAGCCAGAGTCCCTCATCCAGTACTTCCAGTGGCAGATAAAAATGTCAATATGAAAAAGGAAGGACAAAAGCTGTACTTTTCTAGAACTTGAGAAGTCCATGGGCTGAGGAAAAGTAGGATTTAAAGAAGGTACGTTTCATGGAGGCCAAGAGAAGCATCTCTATACTGCTTTTTCACGAGTCTGCTCACTGTATTTGGAGCAAAATGTGGGAGAAGACCTGGCTGGCAGAGGTGTCTGTGAGGAGCAGGGCTTAGTTTTTCCCCAAAGGATTCGAAACTACAGATGAACCCTATAACTGATTTAACTCTTCTACAATAAAAAAATCTACTCACTAGTGACCCAGAGTGGGTCTCCCTGAAGTGCCTCCCAACCTCAACCTCAGTGATGTGGTTTCAGCTTTTGGCCAAATCCCACTGCTAGCGGGGTACAGTAGTGTCAGCCCTTGGCACCATACTCACTGGGACTGGGCTGTGGGGCTGGCGATGGGGCCGAGCTCCCCCCAGCAGTCGGACGGGTTCCAGCCGTGACTCGTGGGATGGAAGCATTCATATGTGGTGATGGAAACCCTGATCCTTTAACTCCAGCCGTCCTTGGCCATGGTGGGAACCTCGTGGTGGGGATCTCCTCCCCTTTCAGGGCAAGAGGGATCCTGGTAGCTGGAGAAGCAGAGACACAGAGACAGAGGGGGCACCAGCAACGCGCTGTGGAGCCTGGTGCCCCATGGCAGCAGCGACCATAACACACTGGGGGACAATAATATCTGAAATACTCCCAGAAAATTGCATCTCTTCCTTGAGTTCTTCCCCTGGCGGGTGAACGGCCACCTCTCCATTGCATTTTAAATATGGAAACAATAATGTTTGAAACTTTAACTAAGAATTTTTTAATGTACAAGTTTTCATAAATAGAAACTGAAATGTTCCTGCAAAGTGTTCTTTTTTCTTCACATAAATTATTTTTTATTTCCTGAACTGCTTCACTGCAGAGGAAAGAGATGAAAGCTCTTGTCTGTGTGAGGGTACTGGAGGCCAGATACTGGAATTTGAGAACTGGTGACATTTTGTGGCAGGAGTGACACTCAGACTGGAAGATAACAAAGGTTGGTATGCGCTTGAGCAAAATAAAAGAGCTTATGAAAAGACAGCAGAATGACTAAGGAAAAATATGTAAATTTTGTTGTAGACAGATGCAGCTGCAGTGGTGAGGAGGTATGCAGTAAAATTCTGATTTTCTCTTTGCTCCTACAGTGTGGAAGGAAGTGTGAAGACTGGCTTTTCTGCTTTCAGTATAGGGCAGACTAACACTTTTCTATCTTGTAGCGTTGTGGTAAAGCTCAATGCACTGAAGCTGATGAAATCTTCAGGTGCTCACAACTGAATGTCATATAAGTCAAAGAGAAAAAAAAAGAAAAAAATTACAATAAGACAGTAGAGGAAACAGTTGGAACTATATTTTTCTTGGTATAAAAACAAAATTTTTTTTTTTTTTTACTTCTCTGCCTCCTTAGAAAACTACTTTTTCTAATAATATCAGGGGGGAAAAAGGTCTTTTTAAAATAGTTGTTCTGTTCCTCAGCTTTTCGATGTGTTACTGACCTGACCCTCTACTTTACGGGACAAAATCTTATATTACTCTGTAATTGTAATTCAGCATCATCACAGTGATGTGCAGCAAATATTCATGGTCACTTATCAAGATGTTAATCAAGAAGAATATAAATTTAGGTCTGACAATACTTGCTCACTTTTAAATGTCCACACGTGTCCTGCTGATGGATCCACTGTTTTACTTGGGTCTTCCTGCAGCTTCGTAAAACTTGGAAGTATTGATCCTAGATCTTTCAGTTATGAGAAGATAGGGTTAGTACGCTCAGCATCCACCGCATATTGTGTGATAAAAAAGAAAGAAATCAGGCGCTGGTATAAAAGAAACAGCTGTTGTCATTTTAAATGAAAGTCTTCTTTGGCAAAGTGTCTTTGATTATTTTTTTTTAAAGGACTGAAACATCCTACAGCTTTCAGCACAGGTAAACTTGCCACTGATTTCCCTGTCTGCCCGTTTTAATCAAGCACTGACAATGAGAAATAGTCATGGGCAGCAATGAGGGGTGAGTGCCTGAAGTGCATCTCCACCTGACATAGCAGTTAGGGTTGGAGGAGCCATGCAGCACACTGGCTGAATATATTCCTTTATGAAGGCAACTCAGGTGAAGGTAGGAGAGAATTTGTGCTGAGAGTAAGGGAGGTACCCATTTAGATTAAGAGCATCAGGAAGCCTCCCCAGCCCAGTGCTGAAATCTGTAAAAACTCTCATCCCAGGAGGTTTTGTTCATTCCTCCATTAGAAGACCTCACAGATAATAATTTAAAAGTTTGTACATTTTACTTATATTTATAATGTAAATATTGTATAACACTTATAATAATATAAATATTAGTCTGTTTAGTACAGAATATATCAGAATGTAAAAATATACACAAATAATGATAAAAATATGAAATAACTACTTAAAAATTATTTTTTACATTATGAAGATGGAATATTCATTGCAAGTCCTACCTGGATGTGGTTTTCATTTTTTTTTCTATTTCCTGATATTCCCAGGAAGTACTTACCCAGGTCAGAAGATGTGTTACTGGAAAATGTGTAATTAATAGCAGGAGACTTCTCCAGCATTTCCCAAAAGTCAGACAGATTTCTCCCTGCAACTAGAAATGGTCACAAGTATGAAGAAAGGCTTGCTCCTGGTGTAAGTCATCGCTGCTAATACGTAAGGCAATATTTTGGGGCAGAATGGTTTTCACATTTACCTGTCTGCCCTGTCATAACACAGATGTATATACAATCTGACTCATTGCTCTGACGCTCTGAAAGGCAAAAAAATGTAAACCTGATCATTGTTACCATTTTTCATAATATGCTATTATCTTAAACAGTTGAAAATACAAACACAAAATGGTATGTATCTGCTACAACTGGCCAAGTATTTTCCTTTTGATCTGATTTTTGACAAAAACCTCAAACTAAATCTAAATGCTAATATTTCCTGGGGAAATACTTCTATTTAATTAAAATTCTAAATTACAAAGGTTTTTGAGAGGAAAAAATAAATCCTTCGTTATTGTAGACCATAATTAGTGTTTGGGAATCATAATTCCCCCAAATACCAGTATTTAATAATAATTCACCAAACTTTCAAACAAAACATGGTTGCTCATAGAAACATGTATGTCTCTATTATAAATATATATACACGCAGCATATATGTATCTTGTTCCTCTGAGGAGTCTTTGTTTACAACTGCAGTTCATGCTTTGCAAGAAAAATGCTGCTGAGTAAGAGCAACACGCTTCTATACACATTTCTATGCTTGTTTCCATGCCAGGAGTAAATCACACAAATAAGACAGTGATAAATGTTAAGAGGAAATGCAAACCTGAGAGAATAGAAGTGGATTTGAAAATTTCTGTGAGATAACTGGTGGAGTTTCCAATAATATCAACAAGTAAAGCTGTAAAATCTAGACAACAAAATAGAGAAAGATTACGATTGAAAGCATATATTTTACCATCTATGCTAAGCCAAAAATCACATTCATATGTGATCACATTTTGGATATATTCTTGTACATGAAAATGTTGAAGATATTTTAAACTTCAGAATGGTTCTACTGGAAGGCAGTGGATTTAGGAAGCCACTGGAATACTCTGCAGAAATATATTTCAAAGATGATATCCAAAATAGCACGAATGTGCCTAAAAGTAAACTTAACTGGAATTAATCTGTTCAAACAAACAGTTTAAAGTAACACTGTACTTAGTCTGCTCAAAGATAGAAGGAGAACAAAAGCTTGTGGGCCTTGCCTGCACTAACTGCCTAGCTGCCATGTGGGGCCTTCCAGGAGGCATCTGATTGTCCCCTCTGAGGTCTACTTCAGATATATCGATAGTGTTGCTGCCAGCTTAAAAAATGCTGATTGGTGGTGTTGTTATGACTTTCTCGTAACAGGTTCTAGCAGTAACAGGTCAGTGATCTCACTTTGGGAGTGAGAGACACAAGCCCTGTGCTGGGCCCTCAATTTCTACTACTTGGGAAGGTGCTCTCATCACCAAGATGTTCTGGATTTAGTTCAGAAAAAATAAAGTTTCTCCATTATCATCCAAGGCAGACTGGGTCATTATGCAATGATGGTTGTGACATGTATGAGTCCAGAAAAAAACATGAAATCCATTGTAGCTCATGTATGTGGACATCACATGAAGCTTAGAGGGTACGGGTTCTGGTCCCTAGCTGCTGGGCTACTCTTGATATCCTACATTAACCACCCATAGAAACTGAGTGCTCAGACCCATCCTGGAATGTTAAATACTGTGAGGCCAGAGGTGTGAAAGAGGATTGTAATTGAAGGATTTGCTCAACAGACTGAATTAATGGACCAAGGGCAACTGTATGAGGTTTACCAAGGCCAAATGTCAGGTCCTGCACTTGGGTCATAACAACCCCATGCAATGCTACAGGCTTGGGGAAGAGTGGCTGGAAAGCTGCCCAGCGGAAAAGGACCTTGGGGTGCTGGTCAACAGACGGCTGAACATGAGCCAGCAGTGTGCCCAGGTGGACAAGAAGTCCAGCGGCATCCTGGCTTGTATCAGGAACAGTGTGGCCAGCAGGAGCAGGGAGGGGATCGTGCCCCTGTACCTCAAGTACTGTGTTTAGTTTTGGGCCCCTCACTACAAGAAGCACATTGAGTTGCTGGAGTGTGTCCAGAGAAGGGCAACAAAACTGGTGCAGGGTCTGTAGAACAAGTCTTACAAGGAGTGGCTGAGGGAGCTGGAGCTGTTTAGTCTAGAGAAGAGGAGGCTGAGGGGAGACCTTATTGCTCTCTGCAACTACCTGAAAGGAGGTTGTAGTGAGGCAGGTGTTAGTCTCTTCTCCCAAGTGAGTAGCGATAGCACAAGAGGCAACAGCCTCAAGCTGTGTCAGGGGAGGTTTGGATTGGATATTAGGAAAAATTTCTTTACTGAAAGAGTGCTCAGGCATTGGAACACGTTGCCCAGGGAGGTGGTTAAGTCCCCATCCCTGGAGGTGTTCAAAAAACGTGTAGATGTGACACTTTGGGATATGGTTTAGTAGGCATTGTGGTGTTGGGTGGATGGTTGGATTTGATTATCTTAGAGGTCTTTTTCAACCTATGTTTCTATGATTCTATGATTTTACACTCCATTAAACAACTGTATGAAGATAATCCTTGCTTTTCACTCCTGTTGAGCTTGTTGATGTTATTGGGGTCTGTTGGTGCAGAGAAGCCCTCGTTCATCTCCTATGGTTATCTCAGCAAAGCGAAAATGGCTAAGGTAGTGTATTGCCTGATTGTCTCTCCTGCGCTGCTCTTTGTATTCCCAGGAGGAAAGGGAAGTCTTTCCTCTGGGTAAACCGTGCTGGTCATTTGGCTGATGACTCCATTCCAGACTGGCTGGCTGGGTGCAGCTATCTGAGACTGAGTTCACTGATTGTCCCACAAGGTTCAGAGTAGCAACTTGTTGTGAGTAATGGCTGTTGACCTCAGTATGGCGATGCCGCTCGTAAGGATGAAGTCTGCAGAATTCAGGCTACAGCTTTCAGCTCAAAAGGAAAAAATTCAACTTAAGCACATGCAATTGCCAAGCTGTCTTGTGTACCCACCTGTCAAGTCATTTGTCACATTGTTCAAACAGTAGCAGTAATGCATAGGGAACTTGCCAGGGTCAACATTTTTCACATTAGAAACTGTAAGGAGAGACAGAGAAAAACCAGTATCTTGATGCACAAGCTGTGTGAGAGAAAATGCTCCTGCGTGGAGCCAGGCACCAAGGCACTCACTGTTATAAATCGTGACTGACACTTTGTGGAAGGCAAACGAGCTGTAAGAAGTGACGCTCAGCAAAGAGAAGAGTTTTTTGGTACCTGCAGAAACACATGCCCATGCTATTAACAGTCAGAACAAATTATGAGAGCAGCATGTTTTTACTCTGCTCATTTAATTTCTAAAAGACTCCTGAGATGCTGATACTATGCAGCTGCCTGAGACTCAATTCTTTCTCATTTCCACTGAGGGAAGGATCATTTGCATTACTTTTTTTTTTTTTTCTAATTCAAACCTAGACTATAAAGTACTTTCTAAAGACATCCCATAAGTAATTATGTTGTGTCTATATATACACACACTAATTTGTAAATTCTTTGGGGCAGACAGCTATCTGCATTATAAATGTGCAAGCGTAACGTGCTCCTAGAATCAATTCTGGAGGCAGACAGCATGCGTTCACGGCTTCTCTGCTAACAGCGTTAGCCCTTTATCTCACTGACCGCCGGGCTGACAGCCTGCGCGACCTGCTTGGCCTTGTCACATTACCTCGGAGCACTGTGTTCAGCATACCGTTCACCAGCTCTGTCAGGTTAAGAGCAGCCAGATCCACCGACTTCGCAGGCAGCTCTGAAAAAGAAGGGGTCTCTGAGCAGCTGGCGGCGTGAGGGAAATGGCTGTTAATCCCTTGGCTGTATAGGGCAAAAGTCTTCCAGAATGGGAAAGACATAATGAGCAGATTATGTATCAGGGTGCACTGAAAAAACTGTGGTAAGAAGATAAAAATACCAGGAGTGCAGAGAGGAGTCTGGAATATAACAAGACATGGGCAGTGCAATGGTAGGCCCAGGTTTAGGTCGGGCTCTATGTCCCCTGCTCCCTTGAGCCTGCCCTTGAGCAGGCTGCTAGTCCTGATGTCTCTGTGTCCCCTCACGCTGGGCAATGGGTATTTATTTCCAAAATTGGAGCAAGTCTCTGTTTGCAGATCGCAAAGAGAGGAGAAAGTACCTGGGAAATGTTCCCCCTTCCCCAGTACTACATAGAACTGGGATGAAAATGCAGTTTTTTGGTTTTTTTTCAGCTACATTGACGTCTATAATGCTATGACAGAATAAATTGACTGTAGCTGAATCACATTTTTTATTCTAACATGTTTTCTTTCTGTTTACATTGCTTATTTGTTTTTCCCAAGTCAAAATTTCCTAAGATGTTCTTTTGCTTCCCTCCCACAAAGTCACGCACAAGCGGAGCAGTATGGTGTCTGTGTGTGTGTGTGCGAGGAGGAAGGTCTGTGTGTGCATGACAGAGAGAGAATACACAGAACAGGATGGAAAAAGAAGCACAGAAAGCCGAGATGAGAATAAAATCAAATTTGGGAAGAAATGCAATTTTCCAATGACATCAGTATTATTTTTAAACAGTTCAAAACCAAATAGTACCCCAAGGCTGGAAGCAGGGCTTGTCCACAATGTAGAAGAGAGTAAAGAGAAAACAAAAGGGAATGGAGAGCTGGAAAGGAGAGAAAGGAAAAAGACAAAACAACAGTCTCAATTCCTGGAAGGAGGGAGCTTAAACTCACCAGGAACCTGCATAAGCCCTGTGTTGGGTGAGGAGCCCTAGCAGCATTGGTGGGTTGGGGCTCACAAAATACAGGAGAAGGGCTCATCTGCCACCATCTCCGTGTCCAGCACAATACCTCCCACTCCCATCAACACCCCCAGACAGGGTCTCCTGACCTGCTGCTTGTTACCTGAAGTTGCCAGCACTGCCACTTGCTTCTCTTTCTTATTTTCTCTTCTTAGGCATGAAGCTGTGAAGTGAAGAAAGAGACTGAGAAACAGTTTTCCCTGTTGAGAAACCAGGCAAATCTCTGTTGAGCTCTCTGCTGAGCTCTCTACCTGGCTTATTTTGCTGCTTTCATTTATTATAGCTCAGAAACAATGGACATCAGCACTGCAAAGCAGCCACTGAGTATCCACGACAGCATCTGATCAGGTGCCTAAGGAAAAGGATGTACTAAAGGACTTGCCGGGTCCCTTAGCTGGCAGCTAAAGAAAGAAAACAGATCAAATATCAGAGCTTGCCCCCTGAACTCAGGAATAGAAAGAAAAAAAACAAGTACCAAACTGTTGTAGAAGCATGTGCTAGGCTTGCGCACAACGTTGTCTGCAAGGTACGTAGTATGATAAGGCCAAATCTAAACAAACCTTCACAGGCTGTGTAGGCGTTTGTTACTCAGAGCAGTCATTCAGTTGAGTGCTGTTGTCAAGAGCTGTGTTGCAGGAGGATTAAACTGGAGCTGGGCTCAGGAGATTGGACTCGCTTCCTGGGATTCCCTTGGTGACCAGCAAGAGCAAGGTGCAGAGCAGTGACTTAGGCATCGCAGGACAAGTTAAAGTGCAGGAGTTTGGGGCTTAGGCTCCCTATCCAATCACTGGAAAGCTGAGTCCCTCCAAAGACTAATCCAGAAGGGTCTCCAAATGAGCCAGTGCTAGAAAACGCTGAACTCCAATGCCTCTCTGAAGCTTCAGCTTCTCAGTCCATCCAAGCTTCCCAGAGAGTAGTCCTTTCCTGGGAGGTGATGGTCATGAGGGTTCACGTCAGTGCTAGTGATGCTCCAGTCTGTGTTGTAACCTAATGGACAGAGCTCTCACCAGGGAGTAGGAAACTTGGGTTCAGCTTCCTTTTTATCAAAAGGAAATCTGTAGGACTGGACGCAGGAGAAAGAGGAGATGTGACTGTGAGATCTGTCTGTTTGTTCCTAAAATGGTGAAACCTGAGAGCTTGTCCTAATTCATACAAAAATCTATGCCTTGTACAGAAGACAATCTGGGATACATTTCCCTTTCTTCTGTCTTTCTACATAAAGAGAAATATCATATGAATAATCCTGGGCAAGAGGTCCGTAAATCGTGGCTCCTCATACGGTGCTAGTCAGCTGTATTAACAACTCTCACTTAGTAAGAGCAAAATTTGGACCAACTATCTAGATTGTAAGAGCTCTTCTAACTCTCTGTCTCTTTCCATATAAACCCTTCTGACTCCAGATTCATGGCATGGGAGCTAAGAGTAGCCCTTTGTCAGCATCTGGTCTGCTCTGCTGCATGACACCAGCCTTGGAGCTCCAGCCCATCAGCCTTGCCTACACAATGCAGGGTGAGAGAAACAAGGCTGACACAGATGTGGGAATGGGGCAGGGGGAGCAATTGGGAAAGAAACACTTGGGTTATTCCCTGAGGAGCACCAAACCATTGTCCTTACCTGTGTTGCAAACCAGAAAGAGACACAGAAATCCCAGGCTCATCTTCACTGGCACGTGCCAGCAGAACCACTGCATTGTGAACTGTAACTTCCAGCAGTATGGGCTGCTCTAGGAGAAAGAAATACTACTTTGGTGGTGTTAAAGTTTCTGGTATTGTCCAATTTGTCCAGCCCTTGTCCCAGAATGATGTGACCATGAGAGAAATATTAGGTCTCTGGGATACAGAGAAAAGATGGACTGTGCAAATGGCAAAGAATCAGAAATCATACAATCAGTACTTTCTGTGTATGTGTGGGTGTCAGGAGTTTAGTATGTAAGTCTTGATTTTTGAGTCCTACGTAACTGTGGCTTTGGTGGGACTTGGTATGGTCTTCCACACAATGCTCTTCTCTGGCAGGGTGACCTGTGCCCAAAGGACACTGGCACATCAGGTGACTAAACCTTTCTGTTGAAACATGATAAAATTTACTTATGTTCAATTTCAGACCAGATGCCAACTGAGCTCCTTTTCTGCAGACATGCTGCATGCCCGGTTATCCCTAGTCTTGTATTTCTGTAGTTAATTATTGTTACCAAGTTGCTTGCAAGGGATTAACAGTGCTCTGCCTTTCAGACAATGAGCTGCTTTCCAGGTTTCAAAGATTTAATTAGAAGTGGTTAGAAAAAAAAGAGGGAAAGTCCTTGCTTCTTTGCATGTTCCTACATGTTTTTGTAGTGTTGGAACACACCAAATAGCTCTGTAGGTGTCAGAAAATGAGGAAGCATTTGAAAATTAGCAAAAAAAAGTCCAAAATTTTTTTTTTTTGTCCTTTAGAGTGGATAATCGTGCAAGTACACAGCAAATCATTATCTTGAAGCTAATACTCTTTGATTAACAAACTATTATCATCATGTTTAAATCCTTTCTTATACTGAATTTGCTAGAGAATTAACACATTCTGAAAAGAGCTAATTTGTACTTAGCGGTTCTAAAAAGACTCTTCCTTGGGATGACGAAATGATACCAAGCATTTCTGTTTGAAATGTCTGTGTTTGCTCATCTGATGAGTCAAAAGTGTTTAAGTGCCAGCTCTCCAAATTGAAACAAAGCCCTGAGAAGATTTTTAGGCAGTTCATCCTATCCATTCAGTCCATCTGCCTAATCCTCTTTACTTGACCCTAAGCCTATACTCATCCATGGTTTCTGAACAGCATGTGCAGAAGGACGGGGCTGAGGCCAAGAGAAAGCCTTGGCCAGATCTCACTCCCCAGACTTTGTACTCCATCGCCTTTCTGTGAGCTGGACTAATCATACATGGACAGAGTCCAGTGTCCCGTGGACCAGTCTAGCATCAGAAATCCCAAGCTTGGCTCTTTTTGCAACAATATTTCGGATCTGACCAACAACTAGATTACAGACCATGAATGTGTTGCTGCCATGAGAGCCACAGGGCCTGACACCCAGACAAGGCTATCTCTGATTCCACTGGCCGGCATTATGAAGCTTACTGGGACTCGTAACAGCTTTTTCTATGGACCTGTGGACTCCGTAGTTAGGGAAGGCCAGTATGTTAGCTCAAGCCTGCGAACATGCTGGCGTGCTGGAAGCAGTGGTGATGTCATCTGCACAGAGGTAGGCATAAAACTAATCCATGCCTCTGGATTCTGCTCAATTTTTATATTTTTTTTCCACTTTGGTTTGGCTGTATGAAAGGGAGAGGTGCTAGTGAAAGATACTCCTCAGGGGAGCTGAATATGAAGAACTGGTGCTTTGCAAAGGTTTAGGGAGGTGGCTGTTTGGGAGAGCAGCCTCTGAGGTCAGCTGGGGTTGTGGGATGGAGAGCTGGGTGATCATATCAAGGGGAAGTTTGTAACTGCGTATATTTTGGAGCAGGAGGGCTGTAGATGCTGGTACAACTAGTCAATTAAGTGTCCTGTTATGGGGGAACTGTCGGGTCATGTCTTTGACTGAGGTCAGCAGTTGGGTGATCTGCTTTTTTTTAAATAGAATTTCATGAATTTTTATTCCTGTCCTATGAGAATTGACTGTCTCCTTAGCTCTGTGAGATTTGCATTAGGATGATTCATGAATTGCGATGATGGTTCAGTGTTTATGGGCTTCAGACCTCCCTCTGAGCACTTTCTTGATGACCTATTCCCTGCACACAGGGTGTGACCAGGATGGACAGTCAGTGCTGTCTCTGTGTACATCACACAAGGGACATCAACATGAAACATAGCCAGCAGTAGTGCTGCCACTATACTGTCCTTGAGGTGTAAGGCTGGTTGGCTGGAGGGTCTCTGCAGCCCAGACTGGCAGAAGAGCCCAACCCTCTGCCCTTCATGAGGATTTTGGCTTCATGGCAAGTGAGGGTCAGTACTGGGCCCAGTCTTGTTTAACTTCTTCATCAATGACCTGGATGAACAGTTAGAATGTACCCTCAGCAAGTTTGCTGATGACACAAAACTGGGAGGAGTGGTAGATACACCAGAAGACTGTGCTGACATTCAGCGTGACCTGGATAGGCTGGAAAGCTGGGCAGAGAGGAACCTGATGAGGTTCAACAAAGGCAAATGCAGGGTCCTGCACCTGGGGAGGAACAACGCCATGCATCAGTACAGGCTTGGGTTGGACCTGCTAGAGAGCAGCTCTGTGGAGAGGGACCTGGGAGTACTGGTGGACGACAGGTTAACCATGAGCCAGCAGTGTGCCCTGGCTGCCAAAAAAGCCAATGAAATCCTGGGGTGCATCAAGACGAGTGTGGCCAGCAGGACGAGGGAGGTTCTCCTTCCCCTCTACACTGCCCTAGTGAGGCCTCATCTAGAGTACTGTGTCCAGTTCTGGGCTCCCCAGTTCAAGAAAGATGA